>ENA-ORXB01000108-ORXB01000108.1-sediment-metagenome-genome-assembly--contig:-NODE-108-length-207014-cov-7.875189_pt1 | contig 207014 bp, 188 predicted proteins | sample MGYA00237863_ERZ511475 | MGnify/ENA primary metagenome ERZ511475 (study PRJEB26305, sample SAMN06343858) | sediment metagenome | isolation source: hot spring sediment | place: Canada: British...
TCCCAATCCCCATCCTGTTGCATTGCTTGAATCAGAAGCTGAGCGCCTTTTTCCCCGTATCGAAGGGCATCTTTGAGAGCTCGGATGCTCACTTTGGGATCCGAACTGGCCAGGTCTTGTTGGACAGCCATCAGACCACCCATGACAGGATCAAATCCACCCAGCCCTTGTCCACCCAAGACGGGATCCAAGTTCTCGGCCATTGGTTGCCTCCCTTAGTTCTCGATTTAGGCCAACACTCGATGCGCCCTGAAGACCTGCGTCTGTTAAATTTAAACCCTTCAATCCAAACCAAGCCGATCCCATCTAGGATCCAGCTTTGCACCTTCTAGGTTTGCCCCTCCCAGTTTTGCATTGGCTAGGTCAGCTCCACTTAGGTTAGCCTCCCTTAGGTCGGTCCAGCTTAGGTTGGCCCCACTCAGGTTAGCCTCCCTTAGGTCAGTCCAGCTCAGGTCACTCCAGCTTAGGTTGGCTCCACCCAGGTTGGCCTTGCTCAAATTGGCTCCGTTCAGGTCAGCCCTGTCCAAGTTCTTCAGGTTGGCCTGACCGTTGACAATCTGCCAAACCAGCCGCCACTTCGCCTCAAGCTGGGTTTCATGAGAAACAATTGCGCCGCTCAGCCTTGCCCAAAATAGCTTGGCTCGGCTTAGGTTGGCTTGGCTCAGGTCAGCATCACTCAGGTTGGCCTGACTGAGGTTGGCCCGGCTTAGGTTGGCTTGGCTCAGGTCAGCCTCGCTCAGGTTGGCCTGACTGAGGTTGGCCCGGCTCAGGTTGGCTGCGCTCAAGTTAGCCCTGCTCAAGCTGCCCCAAGTCAGATTCGCTCCGTCTAGTTTGACCCGGCTTAAGTTGACTTGGCTCAAGTTAGCCCGGCTCAGGTTGGCTCCGCTCAAGTTGGCCCGGCTCAGGTTAGCCTCACTCAACTTGGTCTCGCTTAGATTAGCCCGACTTAGGTCGGCTCGACTCAGGTCAGCATCGCTTAGGTTGGCCCGACTTAGATTCGCTCGGCTCAAGTTAGCTCTGCTCAAGTTGGTTCGGTTTAAGTTGGCCCCGCTCAGGTTAGCTCTGCTGAGGTTCTTCAGATTGGCCTGACTGTTAACAATTTCCCAAACCAGCTGCCACTTAGGTTCTAGCTGAGTTGCCTCGGAAATGACTGTGCCTTCTAGCCTTGTCCAGAACAGATTCGCCCTGCTCAAGTTGGCCCTGCTCAGGTTGGCCCAGCTCAAATTGGCCCACCACAGGTTGGCTCCCCTTAGGTCAGCATCGCTCAGGTCAGCCTGGCTCAAATTTGCTCTGCTGAGCTTGGCCCAGCTCAGGTCAGTCCTGTTTAGGTCAGCCCAGCTTAAGTCAGCGTTGCCCAACTTGGCCCGGCTGAGTCTAGCTCCACTCAGGTCAGCCCCGCTCAAGTTGGTTCGGTTTAGGTTGGCCCCACCTAGGTTGGCCTGAGTTAGCTTAGCTCCACTCAGGTCGGCTCGGGTCAGATTAGCCCCACTCAGATTGGCTTCACTCAGGTCAGCCTTCCTCAAGTTTGCTCCGCTCAAGTCGGCCCCGCTTAAGTCCGCTCCGCTCAGGTCGGCCCCGCTTATGTTGGCTCTGCTCAGGCTAGCCCTGCCCAGGTTGCCCCGGCTTAGATTGGCTCTCCTCAAGTCGGCCCTCCTCAGGTCAGCCCTGCTCAGGTCAGCCCAGCGGAAGTCCCGCTCCCCAGCTTTATACTTTGCTCGAATATCTCCAATCTGACGCAGAGGAAGTTGATGCATCTTGGCCACCTGTAAAAGCTAGGGCTCATCTGATTTCAGGAGCGTTTCCCAAGCAGCAAGCTTTACCTCCCAATCCCCATCCTGTTGCATTGCTTGAATCAGAAGCTGAGCGCCTTTTTCCCCGTATCGAAGGGCATCTTTGAGGGCTCGGATGCTCACCTTGGGATCCGAACTGGCCAGGTCTTGTTGGACGGCTATTAGACCACCCATGACAGGATCAAATCCACCCAGCCCTTGTCCACCCAAGACGGGATCCAGGTTCTCGGCCACTGCTCAACCTCCTGCTTAGGCTAGTCGTCCAACTGCTTGCTGCTGCAAAAGTGTCTTCCGGGTCTCCAAGTCCACTACAGTTGCTCGCAGGGTTCTCCCGGCATCGATGGTGAGAGTCACCTGCAGACGGTCTACTCCCACTTTGCCTGGGGGCTGTAGAGGAATTGAAAGCTGGTTTCGGGTTCCCAAGGGGCGAAAGCTGGACTCTGGGGTGCTGTTGCGAATCTGCAACTGACCATCGGAAGTATAGACAACCTCGGTTGCTCCTTCTTCAGCGATTTCGCCGATAACCAGGTGGATGTAGCTTTGCCCATTGCTATTGGCTTGGAGCGGCGGCAGCTCAAGAGTGGCAGGATAGGTTGTGCCACTTTTGAATAAAGGAAAGAAATCGGGTGCTTGTAAATAGGGGTTCCAGAGGCGCAAAGCATAAGTATGGCGGAGATGGTCTTGGAGATGGGCAAAATGAGTTAGGGCTAATGCCCCGTGGGCCACTGCTTCAAAGGGCTTGTGGTAGCTGACTTTATCTCGGCCAAACAGGCTGATAACCTGATTTTGTACCGCCGGGATCAGACTGGTTCCACCTACCAACAACACTCGGTGGAGATCCCTTTTGGAAATCCCCTTGTGGTAGGCTTTCTCCATCACTTCATCAATAGCCTCTCTCAGTCTTGGCAAAAAGCCCCGCTCCTCCAGCAACTCCTGCAATTGGTCGCGGCGGAAACTCAAGGTGTAGGTCTCGAAACGATCTTCATCTACCCAGGCCTCGCTAGCCTGAAGATGGCTGGATAGGCGAATTTTAAGCCGCTCGGCAATATCACACAAAACCTGAAAACTGCTGGCAGGAACTTGTTGCCGGTTCAGACTCAATTTCTGCAACATCCATTCGGCAATCCAGGTGTCAATGTCAACACCGCCACATCCATAGGCCCGATCTGTTTTGGAAATAACCTCAGCCTGGTATAAAGAAGTTCTGTGCTCTGGCTTTAAGATCCTGACCAAGGACAGGTCTAGGGTTCCACCCCCTAAGTCTATGACTAAGATAAGGGAGCCAGGCTGATCAATACCGTAGCCCAAAGCCGCTGCTGTAGACTCATCCACAAATGCGACTTGCTCGACACCCAACGCGCTGGCCAGATCCTGTAGGCTATGCAGGTAAGCTTCGTAGGATCCCACAGGTACAGTTAAGATCAGCCTGCTGGGTCGCCAACCCATTTCTTTGAGCTTGGCAAGCAGTTGCTGGAGAAAAATTTGGGTCGCATCCTGGGCCGTATAGGCACGCCCATCAACGTAGCGCGGAGCTGGTTGGAATTGTTGGGAAAGATCCCGCTTAAAGCCCTTAAACAGGCGATTAGAATCCTTTTTGTTGCGAGCTGAAGATCCGATTAAGAACTGCTGATTTTGGCCAACAAAGAGAACTGTAGGAATAAGAGGTGGACTGCCATCATAGCGATGGGTTAACCCCTGTAGATCTATAAGCTTAGGTCTTTGATTTTCATAGGCGCAAACTACAGTGTTCGAGGTGCCGAAGTCTATCGCTAGCGTTGTCATGCTGCTACGGAAGGTAAAGTGCGACTCACTTTGGCCCGAATCAAAACTTGATCCGCAGCTCGATATCCTATAAATCGAACATAGACTGGCTCACCCACTTGAACATCATCCTCGTCTGCTTGGTGGCTTTCGGGATCGTAAGCTACCTGCTGCCACACTTGGCCAATGGGCTCTAGCTGCCAGTCTTCCAATAAATTGCCAAGAGAGGTTAGCAAAGCCAAAACTTGCTGAGCGGGATAATCCGGTCGTCGCTGAACAACCTGCTGCAGGGTGGGGTATTGTATTAGCAAAGGCTTAAGCTTCTCAACAAGCTCAGTCTGGATTTGATGACGCAGATGCTTTTCCTGAGCCTCTAGCTGTCTACGCAGCCGCTGTACTTCTTCGATGGTTTCCTGAAGTTCTGAAGCTGCACTATTAATCGCGCCAAAGTCCTGAATTACACTCAAGAGCGGCATACCCAAGACAGTAGCTGCCCGATCCAGATCTGCCAGCTTCAGCTTTTCGGCTTGGCCGTTGCGCAAAGCATTGAGAGCACCCCGACTCAGCTTTGCTTTCTTTCGGAGTTCTTTCCAGGTGGTGATGCCAGCAGTTTGCATTAGATTACGCAGCAAAGTGTCATGACTTTTCATGTCGGAACTGCTGAGCTTTGGAAATAGCTTCCGCAAGAGGTTCCGAAATCGGGACAAGGAGCCCAAGATGTTCATAACCGCTCCACTTGCCGTTCGACATTCTCTTCAATAGCGGGCACTTGGTTGTATTCGGGCAGAAGCTCTCTTTTTTCGACCACGCCCAAAGCTTTCTCTATTTCTTCGGTCAAGTCGAGACAACCTTTCCCTTTGACGTTCAGCACTCGCTCAATCAGGTTGCCTTGCTTATCAATCGTGTATTCAACCTGTTGATACTCAGCCATAATGTCTCCTTATGCCCAGCGTCCCAGTACAATCTTGATCTGACCCTGTTCATCCACAGATTCCGACTCTACGGTAAATCCTTTTTCTGCACCTTTTTCTGCAGCCGTTGCCAGTAGCGCGTGGTAAGTGTACCTGCGTTGAACTTTGGGGATAAAGTCAGGAAAGACTTGGCGATCGTATTCCGAGATAATTGCCTCATAGTGATCGCCCTTCCATTTAAAGCCAATGTCATTGCTGGCTATACTCAAGTACTTTCTTCGAATCACAATGTCTGCCGTTTGAGGCCGTCTATCTCCTAGGTAGCCGTACAGAGGAAGGTCGGATCCCTCTTCTAAATGGGAGTAGCCAATATCATGCAGAGCCTGTATCAAAGCACCACGGTTCTTGAACTGGGTTTTGACATACGTGAAATGTGACACTCTATTCTCCCGATTTAGCTGTACACCATCTTCGCTTTTTGGCCAAGCTGATCAATCTACAGAAGAAGTCAAGAGCTTGTGTGGTGATGAATTGCCTAGTCGTGCTCGATCCCCAGTATTCTCCAGTCCTCTGAGTAACCGATGACTTTGGTCGAGGAGCGAGCGCTTAAAGATTTTTTCATTCTTTAAACTGGACTTTAACAGCAGCGAAGCATGGCACAGTCGGATCCCTCAGCAAAGAGATACAGCCTTATCCTAGCTCAGCTTTCTTAAGGCTGAAAAGATGTTTCCGATACACAAATAATCCAGGTTATCAATGAGGCGAGTTAAAAATTATTAAAGGCTAAAGAGTGATGTATCCCTCGTCAAGGGATCCCTTAAGTACAGTACCTCTCCTATTAGCTCCCCGCAGTTCAGTTGCCGGATGGGGGCCAGTATCATGGGTTGTCAGCTAGGGGATCCCGGCAGGAAACACAGGCAGGGTAAGCCGATAAGTAGAGGGTGTTACGGCGGCCAAACCACTCGTAGCGGTGATCCCGGATCTGTTCGTAGCCTCGCTCCCCCAGAAACTTCAAGCCGGGGAAGTTGCGGTACAAAGCCAGCCACAGCTCCCCGCTCGGCAAAAGGGCGGCAATTTGTTCAACGGCGGCGGATCCCTGCCAACGGCGCTCCGGGTGCTCCAGATCGATAAGAATCATTCCCAGCTCCACCTGCTCGGGTGGGATCCCCGATTGGGCTAGGGTAGAGGTATCTTGCATGGGGGCATAGCAAAACTGCTGTCCGCGATCCAGTCGCTCCAAGAGCTGAACGCCGGTGGCACAGAGGTTGCAGAGGCCGTCGTAGATGACCAAGTAGGGCATGGTGGGATCCCTTAGGCGGGCCGACCCAAAATCTGGGCTTGGTACTGGGCTTCGGTAAGCAATTGCTGAGGCTGCCGCTGCAGGAACACCCGACCCATGAGGTGATCGTATTCGTGCTGAAAGATGCGCGCCGGAAAATCCTGCCAGACCACCCTTTGCTGAACGCCTTCTGGAGTGTAATACTCCACCTCCACTTCCCGGGAGCGGGCCACCAGACCGCGGCAATTGGGCACACTCAAGCAGCCTTCCCACCCCAACACCTGTTCAGCACTGCAAGCCAGCAGACGGGGGTTAACCATCACCAAAGGTTGCATCTGCGGTGCATCGGGATAGCGGGGATTGGGACGAGAGGCCACGATCAGCACTTGGAGCAGGGATCCCACCTGAGGAGCAGCCAAGCCTACCCCCTGCGCCTCTTTCAGGGTAGCCAGCATACCTTCTATAAGATCTTGCAAGGCCGGCGTTTTGAACTGCGTCACTGGCTCGGCCACTTGCGTCAGGATGGGATCCCCCAGTTGGCGTAGGCAAAAAGTCATGGCTTGCCCCAGGTGATTCTTCTTCTCAGTCTAGCGGGGATCCCTGAGCAGCCTAGCGGCTCTTGCCGGTAGCCGCCAGTTCCAGGGCCAGCTTGGAGCGCTTCAGCCCTTCCGGGATGGGGATGGGGTAGTGGCCGGTAAAGCAAGCGGAGCAGAACGAGTTGGGATCCCGGCCTGTGGCAGCCAGCATGCCTTCCCAGCTCAGGTAGGCCAAAGAATCCACGCCAATCTTCTCGGCAATTTCCTCTACGGAATGCTTGGCAGCAATTAACTGGTCTTGGCTGTCGGTATCGATGCCGTAGAAGCAGGGATGGGTGACCGGGGGGCTGGAAATGCGCATGTGGACTTGGGTAGCCCCCGCCTGGCGCAGGGCTTTGACGATTTTCTGGCTGGTGGTGCCCCGCACAATCGAGTCGTCCACAATGACGATCCGCTTCCCCCGCAGCACATCCTCCAAGGGGTTGAGCTTCATACGAATGCCCCGCTCCCGCATGGATTGGGTGGGCTGAATAAAGGTGCGGCCCACATAGCGATTTTTAATCAGCCCTTCCGTGTAAGGGATCCCCAACTGGCGAGCATAGCCAATGGCTGCCGGCGTGCCGGAATCGGGAACGGAGATCACCCAATCAGCTTCTGCCGGGGCCTCCTTGGCCAGTTGTTCCCCCAAACGCACCCGGTAGGAGTAGAGGCTTTCCTCATACATCCAACTGTCGGGGCGAGCGAAGTAGATCATCTCGAAGATGCACAGCTTGGGAGTAGCCTCCGCCCAACGCACCGATTGCAGCCCCCGACGGCTGATCCACACCAACTCTCCCGGCTCCACCTGCCGCAGAGGATCGGCCCCGATGATATCCAAAGCACAGGTTTCTGAAGCCAATACATAATGCAGCGGCTCGGCCTCGGGGTGGCTGAGGGTGCCGTCGCTACAGATGATCTCCAGCATCTGCGGCTGCAGCAGCTCATCCAAAGCAGGGTTGCTGCTCAAAAGCCCCAACACCAGCGGGCGCACCCCATAGGGATCCCGTGCCCCGATCAGGCCCTCTGGCGTGCCGATCACCAGACTGAAAGCTCCCTGACAGCGGCGCAAAGCTTGGCAGGTGGCCGCAATCCAGTCCTGACCTTGGTTCACTGCTTGGGCAATGGCATGGGCAATACACTCGGAGTCGGTGCTGCTGGTCAGATGCCGGTCGGCGGCCTCCAGTTCCTTCCGCAGCTCCTCAGCATTGACCAAATTGCCGTTGTGGGCCAGAGCCAGCGGCCCCAGGCGAGTCTCCACGATAACCGGCTGAGCATTGGCCACGCGGCTGGATCCGGTGGTGGAGTAGCGGGTGTGACCAACTGCCAGATCCCCGGTGAGTTGGGCCAAGTTCACCTCGTCGAAGACCTGAGAGACCAAGCCCATCGCTTTGTGAACCCGGCAAAAGGCTCCCTCAAAAGTGGCGATCCCTGCCGATTCTTGACCACGATGCTGCAAGGCAAATAGGCCAAAGTAGGCCAGCTTGGCCACCTCCTCTCCTGGGGCCAGAATGCCAAACACTCCGCAAGCTTCCTGCGGCCCTTCCTGGGCACACTCCGTCCCGCGGACGTCCTTTGAACGGTGCGGAGCCTCAACGCCAACGGCAGTCTGCCCCTCTGCTTTTTCACAGCCAGAAGATGGTTCTGCTCCCGCCTTTGCTGACATGGATCCCCTCTTGCTGTCACGCCTATCAGTTTAACTCGGCCCAGGTCGTTCCCCTCTGTCTGGCCTCACCTTCGAAGGAGATTCCACGGATGGGGTTTGCAAAAAATTGAGACTCTATCTATAGTGTTAGCAGCGTGTGAGACGCTCCTGCTTTTGCGGCTGAGGAAGCAGGTTGGCCGGGTTTTTGAGTTGAATGCCACCGAAGCTCGGCTCTCCTAGAACCGGCAGGATCCCAAAGCTTTGTGTTGTGAGGAGTCAAAGCCCATGAGACAGCAGCCCCATAGGTTCCGTCAGAGCTGGACGTTGGCAGCCCCTGTGATCAAAACCAGTGTGGCCGCTCTTCTGTCGTTGTCACTGGTGGCCTGCCAAGAAGATGCTCGCGAACAGCCTGCGGTTACCATCACGCCGATCTCGGTGGTGGCCCCAACGCCCACTCCTTTCCTCATCCCCAGTCCTGTCCCTACGCCGCCGCCTACTCCTCTGCCTACCCCGACCCCTACTCCCCTCTTTAATCCTTTCCCCACTCCCAGCCCCTCTCCCACTGCTTCCTTTGCGGCGGAGCCGCCTTCGATTGCCGTGGTGGCCCTGACGGATGCGCGACAGACAGTACCCTTCAACGTGCTGGTGGCCGTTACAACTCCTGCAGGCTTGGGGGCTGGCATTAGCTTCCGGGTGGAAATCCGACAAAGCCCCCTCACCCTCACCTTTGATTTCACCGCCGCTGCCGTCGGCTGTCAGCCCAACAGCAAAACCTGCATTGGCACCATCCCCATTACCATTCCTGCTTCTGCTCCCACCGGGGATTATGAAGTGACGGCAATGGTAGCGGATACCCAGGGCCGAATCGCTTCCGCCAAAGCTCCTTTACGGGTGCTGCCTGCGCCCAGCCCCTCCCCTTCGCCAACGCCGACTGGCACCCCCAATCCCTTTCCCTCGGTATCGCCTTCGCCTAGCCCCAGTCCTTCTCCCCGTCCCAGTCCTACCCCCAGTCCTTCGCCGACACCCAGCCCAAGAAGCTCCTGACTACTCCCTCAGTGGGTTCCTCTTGTCAATCTCAAGGTTAAGGTAGCTCTTGAAGAACTTGCTTCAAGGTGGTGACCAGGTGTTCAATGTGAGCTTCCTCGATAATCAAAGGTGGGGAGAGAGCGATGATATCGCCTGTGGTGCGAATCAATACCCCCCGCTCGTAGCAGCGCAAAAACGCTTCAAAAGCCCGCGCTGTCGGTCGGCCAGGGATCCCTTCCAATTCAATTGCCCCCACCAAGCCGAGGTTGCGTACATCGATGACATGAGGCAAGCCGCGCAGGGAATGGAGAGCCTCTTCCCAGAGGGGGGCAAGGCTGGCAGCCCGCTCGAACAGGCCTTCTTCTCGATACAGGTTCAGGGTGGCCAAGCCGGCGGCACTGGCAACCGGGTGGCCGGAGTAGGTGTAGCCGTGGAAAAACTCGATGGGGCTCCAGGAGAGTGTCCTGCTGTTGTCCTCTGGACGGTGCAGGTCATCAACGGAACCGGCAGCCTCCATGAAGGCGGTGTAGATCTCTTGCTTAACAATCACCGCGCCCATTGGGATGGTGCCATTGGTGAGGCCCTTGGCACAGCAAATCAGATCCGGCACCACTCCGAAATAGTTGGCCGCAAAAGGGGATCCCAGCCGCCCAAAGCCGGTGATCACCTCGTCGAAGATGAGGAGAATGCCGTACTTGTCGCAAATGGCCCGCAGCTTTTCCAAATAGCCCACCGGCGGCAGCAACACCCCCGTTGAACCGGCAACCGGCTCTACAATCACCGCTGCAATCGTGCTGGCATCGTGGAGAGCGACGATCCGCTCCAAGTCTTCTGCCAAGTGGGATCCCCAGCGGGGCAGGCCGCGGCTAAAGGCGTTTTGCTCCAGGTTGTGGGTGTGGGGCAGGTGATCCACTCCGGGAATGAGGCTGCCGAAAAACTTGCGGTTGTTGGAGATGCCCCCGACCGAGGTGCCCCCAAAGCCAACGCCGTGGTAGCCCCGTTCTCGGCCAATCAGCCGCTGCCGGGATCCCTGTCCGCGTATCCGGTGGTAAGCGATGGCCATTTTCAAGGCCGTATCCACCGCCTCGGAGCCAGAGTTGGTGAAAAAAACGTGATCCAGTCCGGCAGGGGTGAGCTGGATGAGCTGCTCCGCCAGTTGAAAGGCTTTGGGATGGCCCATCTGAAAAGCTGGGGCGTAGTCCAGTTGGGCCACCTGCTGTTGGATCGCTTCCACAATTGGGGGGCGACAGTGGCCGGCATTCACACACCACAGCCCGGCAGTCCCATCCAGGATTTGGCGTCCATCGTGGCTGGTGTAATACATGTCTCGGGCGGCCACCAACAGGCGTGGGTTGGCCTTAAATTGCCGATTGGCCGTAAAGGGCATCCAAAAAGGCTCCAGATTCAGCTCCGCTTGCAGAGCGACGGCTGCTTTCTCCAGGGTTTCTTGCATGGCTGGCCCTCCAGCAGTAAATGAGATTTCAAGCTGGCAAAGATGGGATCTTTAGATTTGGATAATTGCTGGAAAGCAGATTTAGATAATTAGAAAGGGGCTCCGTCCTGCTAACAGGAATGCTAGGGCAATCCTAATTGGCTTGGGCTGCCTCTGGGAAGTTAGTATTTCCGCTCCTGAGGGAGAAAGCGAGTGATCACCACGGGGCGGTAGCTGATCTGCGGGGATCCCTCCCGAAAAGCGGCCAAGGTGTGTTGTAAAAACCGTTGATCATCCCGTTGGGGGTAATCTTCCCGCGCATGGGAGCCACGGCTTTCCCGCCGTTCCAGGGCACTGGCGAGGATCAGAGCCCCCACTGTCATGAGGTTGTCCAGCTCCAGCGCTTCGATCAGCTCGGTGTTCCACACTTTGCCCCGATCATCCAAACGCAAATCCTGCTCGTAACGCTGGTGGATCTGCTGCCATTTTTGGATCCCTTCCTGGAGAAGCGATTCGGTGCGATAGACCCCACAATGCTCGGTCATGCAATCTTGAAACTGCCGCCGCACCTGATCAATGCGGCTCTTCCCTGATCGTTCCAGCAGCCCGGTGAGCCGCCCGGCAGCCTGTTTGAGTAGGGATCCCTCGTCCACTTTCGGCAAGGCCCGATCTCTGATGGCTTCTACCATAGCTGCCCCTGTGCGCCGCCCAAAAACAATGCACTCCAAGAGAGAGTTGCTGCCCAGCCGGTTGGCCCCATGCACCGAAACACAGGCTGTTTCACCGGCAGCGAACAGCCCTTCCACGCGGGTTTGGGCATCCCGCAGCACCTGCCCATCCACCGTCACCGGGATCCCGCCCATGCAGTAGTGCACCGTCGGTCGCACCGGAATGGGATCGACAACCGCATCGATGCCCAAGTGGCGATGGGCCTCCTCCCAACAGAAGGGCAGCCGAGTGTGGATCTTTTCTGCCCCCAGATGCCGCAGATCTAAGTAGACAAAATCTTTGCCGTCGATACCGCGCCCGGCCCGCACCTCCGTAACAATTGCCCGCGATGTGATGTCCCGCGGGGCCAACTCCATTTGGCTGGGGGCATAGGCGGCCATGAAGCGCTCTCCCTTCCCATTGATCAGATAGGCTCCCTCCCCCCGCACCGCTTCTGAGATCAACACCCCCACCGGATACAGGCCCGTGGGATGAAACTGCACAAACTCCATATCTTGCAGAGGCAGGCCGGCCCGCGCCACCATCGCCATGCCATCGCCGGTGGAAGCAAAGTCGTTGGACGTGGAGTTGTAGATGCGCCCATAGCCGCCCGTAGCCAACATAACCGCCTTGGCCCGCACCACCTCCAGCCGTCCGCTGGCCTGCTCCAACATCACCACGCCCTGGGCTTGATTTTCTTCCAGGATCAGATCCAGCACATACCATTCGCTGTAGAGCTTGACCCCAAAACGCTTGAGGTTGCTCACCAACTCGTGCAAAATGGCATGCCCGGTTTTGTCGGCGGCATAACAGGTGCGCGGGTGGCTGTGTCCCCCAAAGGCCCGCTGGGCAATGCGGCCATCCGGCAGGCGGGAGAACAAGACCCCCAGGTGTTCCAGGTCGATGATCACCTCAGGGGCTTCCCGGGCCAGAATCTCCACCGCATCTTGATCCGCCAAGTAATCGGATCCCTTGACGGTATCGAAGGCATGGGCTTCCCAGGAATCTTGTGGATCAACATTTTGTAGGGCGGCGGCAATACCCCCTTGGGCTGCCACCGAGTGGCTGCGAATGGGATGGGTTTTGGATACCAAGGCCAGGTCGAGGCTGGGATCCCATCGCATAGCCTCCAAAGCCGCCCGGCAACCGGCCAGCCCTCCCCCAATGATGACGATGTCGTGTTCCAGCATGGATGCAGGCAAGCTATCGCAAAGGATTCCGCCACAGCCAGGATGGCGTTTCCCCATTATGGCCGGCCCTAGTAGCCTCGCTGGCAGTCACTAAGTAACAATTGGCTCAACGACTCGCGCGATGATCTGCTGATGATGCTCACCCGCCCTCTGTTTGTGGTGTCGGCAGGGTGTGCAGCGCAGTGGCGATCTCGATGTTGCGGCAGAGGTGCAGGACTATGCGGCAGAGATGGCGGAGCTATTGAGGCTGCAGGATCAAGCTACCCAGCTGAAGTCTAGTCAGCTGAAGTCTAGTCCACTATAACAACTTGCTCAATCTTACTAACAGTTATCTTAAGCTGATCATCTGGCTGGCTGTTCCTAAGGACAACAGTTCGATTTTGCCAACCAGGAGGAGGAGGAAGGCTACTTTGGTTCAGAAGTAGTCTTGGTATAGTGAGTCGGTATCGTTTTCCATCAGTACTGACTAGATAAAATACAACAGTTATCTCGAGCAATGACAGATAGCATGGGAGAGTAAGTAAACGCAATGTCCCACTCCCTACTTGCAAGTTTTGCTTTAGCATCCTGATAAGAGATATCTGAACCGCCATCAATCAAAACCTGATATCTGTCTCCCAACCGGTTCTGAAGGTAGTTTATTAAATAGTCTGCCAAACTCTCATAGCTGCTGAGGGTGCTCAACGTACCAATGGTTAGCTGAGTGTCTGCCTGCAAAGGTGGTGCCTTACTCTCTGCGAAACCAGATGAAACTTTTGCGTTTCTTGATGGTTGAAAGGACAAATTCTCTGACCCAGTTCCTCCTCCTCGCAGCAGCCACCAAAATCCCCCTGCTAGAACAAGCAATGTTACCAGCGCTAACGTAGCTGTTACCAAAGTCTCCTCTTTCTCTCTCTTCTCCCTCATTGTTTACCTCCTAACCTACAGGTTAGAACACAGCTTTTCAATCAACTCTTTGCCAGATATACTACTCCTATCCTTGCTCCTGGTGTCAATAGCTCTCAGCTGATCCACCATATCTCTCAGATTAACTACCACTATCAAGCTTTTGTCTCTGGCATCACTCCCATTGTTAAACTCACTCTTGAGGTTAGAATCAATGTCGGAGTTATCTGGAAAAACAATTAAGCCGTAAATTGTTGGTAACCTTTCGGATCTTCTAAGTAAGAACTTAGATTTCTTGGAAAGACTGTCGCAGTAGCTTTTAACTTGCAAGTAAGGATTCTTACCCCAACAAGTATTAATTCGCGTGCTTCGTGTGCCAGCTTGGCAATACCAAAAGTCATTTCGTGGGTTTGAGGCAACTATTCTTCCGGAGTAGTTCTTAGCCTCTATGACAGCAACAAAGTTCTCTAGACCAACAATAAAGTCGGTAATCTTACTTCGCGTGCCTGGCAATGCAACATCAAATTGAGTGAGGACTGATTCCTCATTGAATGCTTTAGATAGAATTTTCACTACCTCCTGTTCCAAACTATTGAGCTCATGCTTTCCTATCTCGTCCTGAAGGTGCTCAATCTGCTGTCTCAGGGTTTCTACTTCACTTTCTCTGGTTCTTAGGACTAAGAGTAACTCCTCCCTATCGTTATTATTTTTTGCAATTATTTCTTGCTGTTCTCGTACTTTCTCCTGAGTTAGTTCCAACTGCTTCTCTAAATGAGCAATTTTCATGTTCCTCAGAGAGAGTTGACTTTTTTCTGCTTCTAATTCGAGCTCCACCTCTGCAAGGGCCTCTCCCACCTGATCACGCTCTCTCTCAATTTCAGCAATTCTACTCTGAACCTCTAGATTTCTTTCTTAGCCAGACTGAGTTGCAACTTTAAATCTTCGACTTGTTGTCTAAGAGTATCGGCATAGTTAACTGCTTCTCTTTGTCTATTGAGCAAGAGAAGTTGAGAATTTCTCATCTCTTCTATTTCTCGCTCTCTGGCTTCTACAAGCCTTGATAGCTCCCTGACTTGATCCTCAAACTGAGATACCTGAATTTGATTTTGCTCCTCTATTGCGCGCTCGCGAGCTTCTGCTTCTCGATCTCTGACTCGCCTCTGGTAGAAGTAGAACTCAAGCAGAACCCAAAGTAAAAATCCTGCTCCTACCGAGGCTCCCATCGAAAGCCGGTAAATCGCAAACTGCTCATCTTGCTTAAGCGGATCTATAAGAAACCTACCCAGTTCGGATCTAAAACTAGGCGGCGCGTTCCTAACATAGTAAACTCTTCCAATGGTTTTGCCTTCGTTTACTTCCTCTGTTGGTATGGGTTCTACAGCGCCAGGCCCTTCATATCTCCACTCAGCTTTTATTGGGGGAGGATTTAAAAGTCGGTCGTACTTACTGTCATGGTTAAGATACTCCTCTGGAGCAAGTGCACTGCTGTGCTTGGATGCAGCAAAAATTTTCTGACCCTCTGAGTCAGTCACGATAAGAGTAAACAGGCCGTGGCTGCTGTCTAGGGTCTCCTGAACCTCTTCCCAATCTCCTTGCAATCTCCTTGGATGATGAGGTAAGATAAGCGGGTCGGAAGCGAATGGTGTAGAATGTTAAGCCCTGTAGCTTGAGACTTGTAGATTATGCGGTTCCAGTAACTGTCATAGCTTGCGGCTATTGCTGCAATGCCAGTCGCCAGCCCCAAAGCTACGCAGGACAGCAATCGCGTGAAGGCAAATGTGAAATGGCTTGTTCTCATGCGCCGAACAACTCCTCAGTTAGCTATTGCTGTTCCTTTTGTGTTTTTCAGGACTTGCTTTTCCAGGAACTGCTAAAAGATTTTCCTTGATAGTAATTAGGATTTACTCTTCTTAAACTGGGATGCTACACCCATACTCAAAGTGTTGATCGCGCGTAGCCAGAAGGCCTTTTTTCAGTGGCCCAGACCTTCCACCCTAACCTGAAGACCATAAACATCTTGGCATGCATGGTTCTACTCTTGAATGTAGAGCTGATCCAAATTCCACAGTGGCCCCAGAATCGGTCGGGGATCCACTCCTTGAATGCGATTGCGCAGGGCTGAGAGAACCAGAGGGTTAAAAGTGCCGATTTGGGGCAGTTGCTCCTGGATGATGATTTGAAACCGGTCGTAGAGGGCTTTGCGCTTCTCAAACTCCAGTTCCCGCACCCCTTCAATAAAGATGCGGTCGATCTCCCGTTCCCAATCGCTCACCTCAACCCCTTCTGCCGGGTTGCCGGGCAAATCTCCCAGATTGAAGAGGTGCAAACGGCCATCGCTGCGCCAGATGTTAGAGCCGTTGTTGGGTTCGGTACCGCCGCCGCCAAAGCCCAGCAACAGGGTTTCCCAATCGCGCCTATCGGTGCGCTGCACCAGGGTGTTGAAGGCGATGGGGGTAAAATCGACGGTGATGCCGATCCGCCCCAGGTCAGCTTTGATCAACGCGCCGGTGGCCTCTCGCTGATTGTTGCCGGCGTTGGTCAGCAGGGTAAAACGAACACGGTTGCCTTCGGGATCCCGCAGGTGACCCTCCGCATCATAAGTATATCCGGCATCGAGGAGCAGTTGCCGCGCTTTTTCGGGGTTGTAGTCGTAGGTGGGCAAGCCCTCTCCGGGGCTGAGGTAGAAGGGGCTGGCGGGGGAGAAAACCGAGTGCTGGATCTCGCCCAGCCCTTGAAGAACACTATCGACGTAAAACTGCCGGTTCATGGCATGAGCCACCGCCCTGCGGAAGTTCAAGTCGTTGAACCAGCGACTTTTGACGGGATCCACAAAGGGCCGCCCGGTCTGGGGATCGCGGGCTCGGCTGAGGTTGAAGGCAAAGAAATTGTTGTTCAAAGTCTGGCCGAGATTGTAGATGGTGAACTGATCTCGCTCTTCTTCTCGCTTTAAGAGCTGAAAATCCCTCCCCCGCACTGAAAGCACGTCGGTCTCGCCGGAGCGAAACTGCAGCAGCGCGGTGTCCTCTGAGTCCACAATGCGCAGGATCACCCGTTCAATGCGCGGGATCCCTTCCCCCTTCCAGTAGTAGGGATTGGGCCGGTACACCAGCCGTTGGCCAGGGGTGTATTCCTGCAAGACATAGGGGCCAGCCCCCACCAATTGCTGCACCGGCGTGTCGATGCCCCAGGTTTGCAAAAAAAGAGGGTTGCCCTGGCTGTCCACCTGGTCAACTGTGGGTTCCAGAATGTGCTTGGGCAAAATCGGGGATCCCGCCTGCAGCAGAAAGGGAGCGAAGGGCTCCGGCAAAACAAACTCAATCCGCCGCTCGTCTAGCGCGCGCACCTGGGGCAATGCTCCGGCTTCCCCAATTCGCTTCACATCGCGGGCGGAAGTGGGGATCCGCTCGTCGAAGATGATGCGGTTAAAGGTAAAGTCCACATCTGCTGCCGTCAGAGGCTCTCCATCCGACCAGCGCAGCCCTTCCCGCAAGGTAAAGACGTAGCGCAAGCCATCCTCGGACACTTCCCAGCCCTCCGCCAGCTCCGGTTTGGGCAAGAGGGTATCCTCATCCAAGGTGACCAACCCTGCCTCTAGATAGGCGATGGCGTCACGGCTGGAGCTTTCGGCGGCCAGATAGGTGTTGAAGGTTTTGGGATCCGAAGTCACCGTGGCAATCAGATGGGGGGGGCGGGTGGGGGCGGCACAAGCGCTGAGCCAGAGCAGGAGGAGCCCCAAGAGTAGAGGCACAAACAGACTTCTCTTGAGCTGGTCTGTTGAGGTGTTGTTTCCGCCCACCATTTCCTTTCCCAAGTCGTCGTTCCAAGCAGGGTTGAGACGGCCCAAGCGCTCCACACCCCTGAGGCTCTCACCCCCAGCCCTTCTCCCAGAGGAATAGCCCTCACCGCCAGCCCCTTTCCCAGAGGGAGAGGGAGATTAGGGATCCAGGCGACGGGTGGTTTCACGGCAATTTGGGCAGACTCTGCATTTTCGTGGAAGCAATCGCTTGCCAGTTTGGCAGCTCAGGCGGGGTGATGACCAGGTTCTTTTCAGCTTCTGACAGGCCAGAGGAAGCTTGTCCTCAGCATTCCAGCAACAGGGCTACGGCGAAGGCAGCAATGGCCTCTCCTTGGCCGACGGGGCCCAGCTTTTCGTTGGTGGTGGCCTTTACCCCCACTTGCTTAGGGGAAATCTGCATTGCCTCGGCTAGACGGGCCTGCATGGCGGGGATGTGAGGTTTAAGCTTCGGCTGCTCCGCCACCACCACACTGTCCACATTGGCAATTCGCCAGCCTTCTTGGCCCACCAGGTGCACCACTTGCTGTAGCAGAAGGATGCTATCGGCCCCTTTCCAGCGTTCTTCTTCTGGGGGAAAGTAAAAGCCAATATCCCGCAGGGCTGCTGCCCCCAGGAGAGCATCCATGATGGCGTGGGTAAGCACATCGGCGTCGCTATGGCCCAACAGCCCCTTCTCGTAAGGGATCCGGATCCCGCCCAGGATCAAGGGGCGCTCTGCCACCAGGCGATGAATGTCGTAGCCCTGACCAATCCGCACCGCCTTTCCGTCCTCGAGGAAACATAAAACCGATAGGGCACTGTTTTGAGCCTCATTTCCTGAAGAAACTGCTGGAGTTCTTCCGCTCAGAGGGTACAGTGGCCTTTGAGAGAGAGTTGCCGGTCAACCCCCCTTACTCAGTAGCCTCTAGAGGAGAGCAGCATATCGGGCAGGCAGAGCCGCTGTAGCAATCAAAACAGATGAGGTGGGATTTTCCGTAAGAATTGGTACAGCGCTTGGCCCACTGATAATCTCCGTAGCTGAGCTCCTTTCCACAAACGTCACATTTGGGCATGTAGCTTTCTCCTAACCTCTGGGTTTGCTGAAGTCTAGGATACGTTGCCGCCGCGATCTCTGGTGATGAAGCCAAGCTCTGGCTAAAGGGATCCCGTGGCTCCGCTATCCGCAGCGGCATCCTGGAGACCACGGGGGATCCAGCCTGCCTGCCAAAGAGCGCGGTTCTTCAGGGTAGCAGCATTCACCCAAAGGCGCACCTGCGGATCGCAAACGGCTCTTAGCTCGGCAAACACCAGCCCCCCTTCCCCTTGTTGGCGGGCAGTGACCTGAAAGTGTCGCCAGCCCAGAACAGGCTGAACAGAAGTCCATTTGGAGCCAAGAAGGTGGGGGAAAGGCTGTCTCCGACGGGGTTTGCTACGGGCCACAGGACGGACGGGTGCTGGTTATCTGTTAACCGGTATGATCAGGGGGATCCCTTTCCACTCCAGCCTATCCAACCATGGGGCAACACCGGCAACGGTTTCGGTTCTCTTTCCGTCAGGCAGTCTTGAAGGGGGGCCTTCTGTTTCTAATCCTGGCTGGCCTGATCTTGGGGACAGGACTGCCCTCAAGAGCGGCAACCGGCCCCACCTTGTCCGGCAAGCTCACGGGGCCAGAATGGCGCCAAGCAGATCCTGAGGCCAAGCAGGACTTTTGTCGCAGAGCCTTTCAAGCGTTTCGCACCTCTCCTGCCCAAAGCTATATCATCAGCTCCAATGTGCAGGCTTTGACCCCAGAAGGTTTGTGTCGGCGCTTGGATCAGTTTTATCAGTATGCCGTTAACGACGAGATCCCGATTAACCAGGCGGCCAATATTGCCCCATTGCTGTTCTCTGATTTACCTCTGGAGCAGCCTTGATCCTATACAGATCGCTATAGATCGCTTGTCCTGCCGAGGGCATAAGGACTTTCTCTTAACCAGTGAGGATCCCAGCCCGGCTGGGGCGGGCTGTCTGGATTCAGACGGCTATGGGCAGCGATCCCAAGGGGGCGGGGAAGGGGAGCTGCTGCAGTTGCGGCTGTTGGGGGCGGATCCCCATTGCTTGGCGCATGAAGGCAGGCTTGAGCAGCGGCAAAACCTCCAGTCCCCACAGGCCCAGGCGACGCAAAACCAGCAACGGCCAGCTCTGGTTGGAAAAGAGGCGATTGGCAGCATCGGTTGCGAAAAGAACCAGCGCATTTTCTGGGCGGCGACAGCGCTCATAGGCTTGTAACAAAGCCGGATCGCCGGGATCCCGACCTGCCAGTTTGGCTTCGATTAACAGGGCAGCCAAAGCTGCCACATCCCGCATGCCCAGGTTTGCCCCCTGCCCCCCTAGCGGATGGGTGGTGTGAGCAGCATCCCCCACCAAGGCCAGCCGGGATCCGATGTAGGTTTGGGCATGGGCCCGCTGTGGCTCATAACAGGCTCTAGGGGAGGCGGCCAGCAAGGCTCCCAACTGGGATCCAAACCAGGGCCGGACAGCCTGCAAAAACTCAGCCTCGGACAAGGCCATCAGCCGATCTCGATCCGTTTGTAGAACTGTCCAGACAACACAACTGCGATGGGGATCGGAGGTGGGCAAAATGGCGAAGGGGCCGCTGACCTGAAAGCGCTCGTAGGCCACCTGCCGGTGAGGATGCTCATGGGTGAGGGTGGAAACAATGCACACCTGCCCGTAGCCCCAGCAGGATAAGGGGATCCCAGCCTGTTCCCGCAGCCGCGAACGGGCCCCATCCGCAACCACCAGCAGAGCGGCCCGCAGGGTTTGCCGGGATCCCTCTTGAGCCAGCTCTACCCGAATGTGATCTGCGGCAGGGGAGAAACTTTGCACCTGGGCAGGGCTGAAAAGGGTTACCGAAGGGCACCCGCAAATGCGCTGCAACAGAGCCTTTTGGGTGATTTGATTGTCCACGACGTAGCCCAGCGCCGACACTTGAACCGTTTCGCGGCACAACCAAACCAAGCAGGGGCTTTCCCCATCAGAGACCTGGATGGAGTGGATGGGAGAAACTCCCCAGGCTTCCATAAGGGGCCACACCCCAATCCGCTGCAAAATGCGGGCTGTCCCCAGGGCCAAAGCGCTGGCTCGGCCATCTGGCCCCACCCCCTGTGAGAGATCCCGTTTCTCGATCAGCGCGACGCGAATTCCCGCCTGCCCCAAGGCGGCTGCCAAGGTGGATCCCACCATCCCCGCTCCGGCAATCACCACCTCAAAATCCAGTTGCCCTGGCAGGAAGGTGTCCTCGGCTACTGTTGGGGCAATGGCGAGGGGAGCAGTGGAAGTGGGCAAAGGTCTCATGGGTACTCACAGCAAGTGGGCCTAACTTCCATTCTAAGGTTCCTGCACCCGGCAGGCCGCCAAGGACAAGCGGCAAATGGAGTCAAAGTGCTACGAGGGATCCCTGTCGGTTGCACCGTTTGATTTCAGCCCCTTTGTTTGCTGCCGCAGGGTGGAATGGGCCTTCAATCCCCTGTGGGTTACTGCCCAGGGGGAGCAGGCCGGAAGGGTGGGCGCTAGGGTGGCGTTGTTGGACGAAGGGGTTGGTGCTGGGATCCCATAGGCCGCAGGGGTCTGGGAAAAGCATCCCTGAGCCATAGCCGATAATAGGACTGTCCTCTTGCCATCCCACTTTGCTATGCCCAGCTCCATCATTTCCCCGGAAAACCTGCTGGATCTTTGTGAACAGGGTGTGTACAAGGCGTTGGCTGCTGGAGCCGACCAGGCAGAAGTGTTTGCCAACTCAGGCCGGGAAACGGAAGTCACGTTTGAAAAAAATGACCTGAACCTGGCCCGCAGCAGTAGCGAGACCCTGTTCGGCATTCGGGTTTTCTGCGGCGGCAGGCTGGGCTTTGCCACCTCCAACCGCCCGGAAGAGCTGGCTGAGACGGCTGCTGAGGCTGTAGCCATAGCCAAGGCTTCGCCAGCGGATCCCCTGAACGGGCTGCCGGAGCCACAACCTCTGCCCCAGGTGCCCTTTGCCCTTGATCCGGGGCTGCTGGAACTGGATGCCGCCGCCCTGACCCAGTTGGGATCCCAATTGCTGGAATGGGTGCGATCCAAAGACCCTCGCATCACCATCGACAGCGGCTCCCTCAGTGTTGAGGAAGAGACCCTGGCCATCGCCTCCTCCACTGGCATCCGCGCCAGCCATCACAGCGTGGAAGCGGGGGGATCCCTTTTTGGCATGGCCATCGATGGCGACGAGGTGGGCAGCTTTGCCTACGACGGCGACAGTGTGCAGAAGCGGGCCGATCTCATCCCAGCGCTGGAGCGGGCTTTTGATCGCTTTGTCCAGAAGTGTGTGGGGGCGTTGGGGGCTACCGAAGGGGAGAGCTTTCGCGGCCCTATCCTTCTCCCTCCCGATGTGGCAGGGGACTTCCTAGGGGATCTCATCTTTGTCTTGGGGGCAGATGCGGTGCGCAAAGGCAAAAGCCCCCTGGCGCAAAAAATGGGATCCCGGATTGCCAGCCCGTTGCTCACCGTGGTTTCTGAAGGTTTGGGCCTGCCCGGCTACCCCGTTGAGCCCTTCGACCGCGAAGGACTCCCCCGCCAAATCACCCCCCTGGTTCACGAAGGGATCCTCTGCAACTTCATGTACAACAGCTACGAAGCTCGTGCCGCCGGGATCCCGTCCAACGGCCATGCCACAGGGGGGGCGGGCAGCCTGCCGGGGGTGGGGCCAGCTTGTTTGAGAGTGGCGCCGGGGACAACCCCCCTGTCTGAGCTGTATGCCATGGAGCGGGGCATTATCGTCACCCGTCTTTCCGGCAGCAGCAACCCCATCACCGGCGACTTTTCCGGGGTGGTGAAGGGAGGCTTCTTGGTCAAAGGCGGCGAAAAACGCCCCATCCTGGAAACCACCATTGCCGGCAATCTCTACGATTGTTTGCGCAATATCTCCGCCATTTCACAAGAAGTGACCGTTTTCAACGGCAGCACGGCTTTGCCTGCGCTGCGGATTGAAGATGTATCGGTAACGGCTGGCTAGTCACCCTGGCGGGACAGAGTCCCGGGTAAATGGGTATCGTGGGGGGCGGACAAGCCTCCTGACCAGAGGATGGAGAGTAGCCAGTCTGCAAACAGGCAGGAGACAAACAGAGGATGGATCCTATGTGGCCAGTAGAGGGTCGGCAGCGCGTCATCATCGAGGCGGTGACACCAGAAATCGACGGCGGGCGCTACGCCATCAAGCGGACGGTGGGGGAGTATGTAGTGGTGGAAGCGGACATCTTCGCCGATGGTCACGCTCAGCTCTCGGCAGTGCTCTGTTTTCGCGAGGCCGGTGCAGAGGATTGGCAGGAGATCTTCCTGGAGCCCATCGGTAACGACCGCTGGCGGGCCCAATTTCAGGTCACTCAAATTGGCCAAGCTTTTTACCGGATCTTGGCTTGGGTGGATCCCTTCAAAACCTGGCAACAGGATCTGCACAAGCGGGTGGAAGCCCAGCAGGATGTTTCTGTGGAGCTGCGGATTGGGGCAGAGCTGATCGAGCGGGCTGCCCAACGGCAATGCGGCAATCACGGTAGCGGTGCAGAGCCCTTTCTGCAGGCAAAGCTGCGCAACTACGCCCAAACACTCCGCCAAGGGGGGGATGCCGCCATAGAAACAGCCCTATCCCCGACACTGGGATCCCTGATGCAGGTTTACGGCGAGCGCCCTTTTGTCAGCACCTACCCAGAGCGGCGGGTTTGGGTGGATCCGGTTAAGGCCCGCTTCAGCACCTGGTACGAGCTGTTTCCCCGCTCCTGTGGCCCTGACGAGCACACCCACGGCACCTTCCGAGATGTGGTCGCGCGGCTGCCGCTGATTGCGGAAATGGGCTTTGATGTGCTTTACCTACCCCCCATCCATCCCATTGGGCGCACCTTTCGCAAGGGCAAAAACAATGCTATGACCGCCGAGCCAGAGGACGTGGGTTCTCCCTGGGCCATCGGCGGGCCGGAAGGCGGGCACAAAGCCATTCACCCCCAACTGGGATCCCTGGCCGACTTTCATCATCTGGTGGCGGAAGCCAAGCGATTCCACATCGACATCGCGTTGGATATCGCCTTTCAATGCTCTCCGGATCACCCCTATGTAAAAGAGCACCCGGAATGGTTTAAAAAGCGGCCCGACGGCAGCATTCAATATGCGGAGAACCCGCCCAAAAAGTATCAGGATATCTATCCCCTCAACTTTGAAACGGAAAACTGGCAAGCCCTCTGGGAAGAATTGAAAAGTGTGATCGAATACTGGATTGAGCAGGGGGTCAAGATCTTCCGGGTGGATAACCCCCATACCAAGGCATTTGGCTTTTGGGAGTGGTGTATTGGGCAGATCAAAGCCAAGCACCCCGAGACGATCTTTTTGTCGGAAGCGTTCACCCGCCCAAAACTGATGAAGTCACTGGCCAAGTTGGGCTTTACCCAGTCCTACACCTATTTCACTTGGCGCAACGACAAGTGGGGCCTGACCGAGTATTTCACCGAGCTCACCCAAAGCTCGATGCGGGAGTACTATCGCCCCAACCTATGGCCCAATACGCCCGATATTTTGAACGAGTTTTTGCAAAAGGGGGGCCGCCCGGCTTTCATGCTGCGTTTGATCCTCGCGGCTACCCTCGGGGCCAGCTACGGCATCTATGGCCCGGCTTTTGAGCTCTGCGAAAACCGCCCCCTCCGCCCCGGCAGCGAAGAATATCTGGACTCAGAAAAATATCAGCTCCGCCACTGGGATCTGGATGCCCCAGATAACTTGCGGCCTTTGATCCAGCAGGTGAACCGGATCCGACGGCAAAACCCAGCCCTGCAGAGCGACTGGAGCCTGGTGTTTCATCCCACCGACAACGAGACCCTGATTTGCTATTCCAAGCGCACCTTCAGTGGCGATAACCGCATTTTGGTGGCGGTGAATTTGGATCCTTTCCACATCCAATCCGGCTGGGTCACCCTCAACTTGGGGGCTCTGGATTTGGAACATTGGCAAACCTTCAAGCTGACCGATCTGTTGGACGGCCAGCAGTATTCCTGGCAGGGATCCACCAACTACATCAAGTTGGATCCCTGGACGATGCCTGCCCATATTTTTCTCCTGGAGAGCTGAACACCCTGAGAACGACAGTACAGTGGTGTCATGCCCTCTGCGGAGTTCTCTCGATGGGCCAGGAGATTGCCTGCCTCAGTTTTGGTGCCGAAGACTTTGCTAAGTTTGCCGCTCAACTCCAGCAAGAGACGGATTTGCTGGAGCGCTGGTTGGCCGGTGCGCCGGGGCTGGATCCGGCTTGTCAGCCCTTTGCCCAGGGATCCCCGGTGGGCGGGTTTGAGCTGGAGGCATGGCTGGTGACCCCTCAGGGAGATCCGGCCCCGATAAACTCAGCCTACCTGGAAGCAGTGAACGATCCGCTGGTGGTGCCGGAACTGGCCCAGTTCAACGTGGAGATCAACAGCCGGCCCCAAGTTTTGACCGGCTCGGCTCTGCGGCAGTTTCAGCAAGAGCTGGGCCAAACGTGGGATCACTGTTGCCGGGTGGCCGAACACTTGCAGGCGGGGTTAATGATGATCGGCATTTTGCCCACGGTGCAGCAAAAGCAACTGACCTTGGAGATGATCTCCCCCCGCAAGCGTTACCTGGCCCTCAATGAGCAAATCCTGAACTTGCACCGGCGCGAGCAATCCCCAGGGATCCCGTCTCTGGGGCTGGAGATCGAAGGGCCTGCCACCCTGTTGCGGGTGGCCCACCCCGACATCATGCTAGAAGCGGCGACCACCTCCTTCCAAATCCATCTGCAGGTGGCTCCCCACCAGGCAGCCCGCTACTTCAACGCTTCCCTCATCGCGTCGGCCCCTTTGGTGGCGCTGGCGGCCAATTCCCCCTACCTATTCGGGCACGATCTGTGGGCAGAAACCCGCATCCCTTTGTTTGAGCAAGCTTTGGATGGGCCACCCCCGCCCTCCCCCACCCACCGCCCCCGCGTCACCTTTGGGCAAGGCTATGTACAGGGAGCCCTGATGGAGCTGTTTTGGGAAAATGTGCATCGCTACCCGGTGGTGCTGCCGCAAACCTTGGCCGCCTCTCCCTGGGAGCTGGCCCATCTGCGTCTCCACAACGGCACCATCTGGCGCTGGAACCGCCCCCTCATCGGCTTGGATCCGGTTCCCCATCTGCGCATCGAACAGCGGGTGGCAGCGGCAGGCCCAACCCTACCCGACATGATCGCCAATGCAGCCTTCTACTTTGGCCTGGTGCAAGCCTTGGGATCCCAACCCGTCCCCCCTGAGCAAGAGCTGAGCTTTGCCCAGTGCCGCACCAACTTCTACACGGCTGCCCGCTGGGGTCTGGAGGCCTCCATCACTTGGTTCAAGGGTTGGCAGGGATCCCTGCAGCAATTGCTTTTGCAAGAGCTGCTCCCCCTGGCCGAGGGAGGGTTGGCCCAACTGAACTTGGCCCAACAGGATATCCAAGTGTATCTGGGCATTCTCCGCGCCCGCGTCGAGTCGGGGCAGAATGGGGCCACCTGGCAGCGCCGCTATGTCGCCCGGCATGGTAAAGATATGCAACAATTGACCTGTGCCTACTGGGAACGGCAGCGGCAAGGCCAACCGGTACACACCTGGGATCTCAGCTAGGGCTCTCCCCACAGCCGGTTGCACCAGTGGTAGGCCACCGCGGCAGCAAGACGGATCCCTGGCCCAGATTTCAAGTGGGCAGATTCTTTTTCCGATGGCCTTTTTGCGACCCGAGCTACCCCGCAGGGCAGCGAAACGGTTCAAAGGGGAACTCCGTCCTGCTGACGCGATATCTGGATTTCTGCTCTCCCCGCCCCAGGGAGAGAGGCTGCAAGCCAAAAGCTTGAGTTGAGCTTCCCGGACTCCGCCTCGCTGACGCAAACAGCCCAAACCGTATGCTCACCGTTCTGGATCACTTACCGGATCAACTGCTGGATCTAGAGGCCCATCAGCTTTACGACCGATTGGGTGGGCCAACCCTCATCCATCTGCCGGGACGGCGGGATCCCGCCCTGTTTGTGTCCGTCCTGCTGCACGGCAACGAAACCACCGGCTGGCAGGCGGTGCGACAGCTTCTCCGCCGCTACAGTCCTCTGCACCGCTGCCGCGAACGGGAATTGCCCCGCTCCCTTTCCCTCTTCATCGGCAATGTTCAGGCAGCCCGTCAGGGACAGCGGCGGCTGGACGGCCAACCGGACTACAACCGCATTTGGGGCCCTGGCTCCACCCCCGAACATGCCATGGCCCAGGCCGTCCTTCAGCAAATGCAGCAGCGGGGCGTTTTTGCCAGCGTTGATATCCACAACAACACGGGTACTAACCCCCACTACGCTTGTGTCAATCACCTGGATGCTCCTACCCTGCACCTGGCCACCTTGTTTGGGCGCACCGTCCTCTATTTCACCAAGCCAGAAGGGGTGCAGAGCATGGCCTTCGGGCGCTTCTGCCCGGGAGTGACCCTAGAATGCGGCAAGCCGGATCAGCCCCACGGCACCCAGCATGCCTACGAATTCTTGGAAGCCTGCCTTCACCTGTCGGCGATCCCGCAGCGCCCTGTTCTCAGCCAGGATATCGACCTGTTCCACAGCGTCGCCATCGTCAAAATCCCGGATCAGGTGAGCTTCAGCTTTGGGGAAAAGAATGGCGACCAAGAGGGATCCCACTCTCACATCCGCTTCCCACCGGATTTGGATCTCCTCAATTTTCGGGAGCTTCCCCCCCACACCCCTATTGGCTGGACGAACAACGGCTTCCACCTGGATGTGCAAGATGAGCAGGGCCAAAATGTGGCGGATCGCTTTTTCTATGCCTGCAACGGAGAAATTCGCACCAGCGTGCCCATCATGCCGGGCATGCTCACCCTCAATAGCCGCATCATCCGCCAAGACTGCCTCTGCTACCTGATGGAGCGCTACCCCCTGGCCGGCTGAGCCGGGCTGCCAATTTCCGATCCCCAAACCAGAACCGGTGGTGCTCCGCACTGCTGCGATAACAGACTTCTCGAGGGCCGCCGTACCTATCCGTCGAGTGATGGTGGGTACGCTAACGTGGGACAGAGCGACCCCTGCAAGCCCTATCCTGAAAACTGCCAACGGCACGCTGAGTCCACGGGATCCCTATGTTGCGCCTGCTGCGGATCGAGAACTTTGCCCTGATCGAGCAATTGGAGATCCCCTTTCGAGCAGGGCTGAACGTGCTCACCGGAGAAACCGGGGCCGGCAAATCCATCATCCTCGATGCGCTGGATGCAGCTCTGGGAGGTACAGCAAGGACTCCGTCCCGCGGGCGCGACCGGGCTCTGCGAACTGGCAGCGAACGAGGTCTGGTGGAAGCAATCTTTAGTCCCAATCCTGAGCTGCAAGCCTGGCTAGAACAAGAGCACATCGACCCCCTGGAGGAGGGCCTGGTTTGTAGTCGCGAGCTGGTGTTGCGCAACGGCAAGCTCACCAGTCGCCTGCGGGTAAATGGGGTGCTGGTAAACAAAGCCCAAATGCTCAGCCTGCGGGCCAAATTGGTGGAGATCACCGCCCAGGGGCAAACCGTTCAAATCCAATCTCCGCAAACCCAGCGCCATTGGCTGGACAATTTTGGCGGCGAAGAGCTGTTGCGAACACGGGCAGAAGTGGCTGCCCTTTACCAAACCTGGAACCATCTGAAAACAGAGGTGGAATCCCGCCGGCAAAACCAACAACTGCGCCTGCAACGGCTAGACCTGCTGGAGTTTCAAGCGCAAGAGCTGGCCGCCCTGCGCCTGGAGGATCCCGACGAAATGGCCAAGCTGGAGCGGGAACGGGAGCGCCTGGCCCACCGCGTGGAACTGCAACAGCAAAGCTACGAAGCCCACCAATTGCTCTATCAAAACGACAGCGGCTCACCGGCCATCGCCGATCTGTTGGGCCAGGTAGAACGGTTGCTCCAGGCCATGACCCAGCGGGATCCCGGCCTCGCCCCTCTGGCGGAAATGGTTAGCAGCGCCCTGATTCAGGTGGAAGAGGTGGGGCGAGAGCTAATTCGCTACGGCGAGACCCTGGAGGCGGATCCCGGTCGGTTGAACAAAATTGAACGGCGCTTGGCGCAACTCAGGCAAGCCTGCCGCAAATACGGCCCGACCCTAGCCGAGGTGATGGCCCATGCGGAGCGGGTGCAGACGGAGTTGGCCCAACTGCGAGGAGACAACACCGACCTAGAGGAATTGCAGGCGCGGCTGGACAAAGCTGCCCAAGACCTGGAGCGCCATTGCCAGGTGCTCTCTCAACTGCGGCAACAAGCGGCCTGTCAACTGGAAAAGGCCCTCATAGAAGAGCTCAGGCCACTGGGGATGAGCGCAGTGCAATTCCGGGTGCAGATCCAACCCGGCCCCCCGACAGCAGAGGGGGTGGATCAGGTGAGTTTTTGGATTAGCCCCAACCCGGGTGAGCCTCTTCAACCTTTGGCCAGCATCGCCTCCGGCGGCGAGATGAGCCGTTTTCTACTGGCCTTGAAAGCCGTATTCAGCCGCATCGATCCGGTGGCCACCATGGTTTTCGACGAGATCGATGCCGGCGTGTCGGGCAAAGTGGCGCAAGCCATCGCCACCAAGCTGCACAGCATTGCCCGAGATCACCAGATCCTCTGCGTCACCCACCAGCCCCTGATTGCCGCTCTAGCGGATCACCACCTGCGGGTTCACAAGGTGGTGCACCCAAAACGAACTTCCGTGCGGGTGGAGCTTTTGGGAGAACGAGAACGCCGCGAAGAACTGGCCCAACTCACTGCCGGCCACTCTGCTCAAGAAGCGATGACGTTTGTGGAGGCTCTTCTCAACCAAGCAGCTCAACTGCGCAAGCAGCAAATGGCCAGTCCCGCTTGACTCTCCTTGTGGGAAAGGGAAGGGGGGTGAGGGCCTCAACCACCCAAGAACAGCTCTAGCACCTCAGGATTGCTCAGCAGGTTGGGGCCGGTATCCTCAAAGCGGTTCTCTCCAGTGGACAAAACATAGCCCCAGTCCGCCATCTTCAGGGCCTGCTTGGCATTCTGCTCCACCATGAGGATGCTGATGCCGAGACGGTTGATCTCTCGCAGGAGGGCGAAGGTCTGTTCTATGTACAGCGGTGACAGGCCGGCGGTCGGCTCATCCAGCAACAACAACTGCGGCTCCACCATTAACGCTCGCCCTATGGCCAGCATCTGCCGTTGTCCACCCGATAGGGATCCCGCCGCTTGGTGTCGTTTCTCTTTCAGAGGGGGAAACAGCTCATAAACCCGCTCCAGTTGGGCGGCAGGGTTGTCGTGTCGGATGAAGGCCCCCATCTCCAGGTTCTCTTGCACGGTGAGGGAAGGAAAGACATTGTTGGTCTGGGGCACAAAACCAATTCCCCGCCGCACCAGTTGCTCGGCAGGCAAGTGGGTGATGTCGGATCCCTGAAACAGCACTCGGCCTGAGCGGATGGTGGCCAAGCCAAATAAGGATTTCAGCACCGTCGATTTGCCGGCTCCATTGGGGCCGATGATCACCACCATTTGCCCAGGGTTCACCTTCAGGTGGATCCCCTTAAGGATGTCCACCCCTCGGTAGCCGCTGTAGAGATCTTGGATGTCCAGCAAAGGAGTCATGAGAGGGATCCCTCCGAAGGTAGAGGAGAAGGCTGGGGTGACAGCGCCACAGATCCCAGATAAGCCTCCCGCACGGCTGGGTTTTGTTTGATCTCCTCCATGGATCCCTGGGTGAGAACCTTGCCGGCAGCCATGACCACCACATGGTCGCAGAGACGGGTCACCAGATCCAGGTCATGCTCAATGATGCAGAAGGTGCAGCCGCGCTCGCGGTTGAGATACTCGATAAAACGCATCAAATCCGCCAGCAGAGTGCGGTTGACGCCGGCCCCCGGTTCATCCAGCAGGATCACCCGTGCATCGGTCATCAAGGTACGTCCCAGTTCCAAGAGTTTTTTTTGCCCCCCGGAAAGGGTGACGGCCAGTTGATCCCGCAGATGGATTAGGTTCAGCCGTTCCAGAACCTCTTCCGCCCGAGCTCGCAGGTTGCGTTCTTGTCGTTGCACCCGCCGCCAACCGAACCAAGTGGCGAATAGGTTCTCCCCTATCTGGTTGGGGGGAACCACCATCAAATTCTCCAGGACGGTCATGCGGCCAAACTCCCGCGGGATCTGAAAGGTGCGCACCAGCCCTCGACGGAACAGGTGGTGGGGGGGCAGGCCGGTGATGTCTTCCCCATCCAGCCAGATGCGCCCGCTGCTGGGCCGAATAAACCCGGCGATGATGTTGAAAAGCGTGGTTTTCCCTGCCCCATTCGGGCCGATCAAGCCGGTAATCCGACCGGTTTCGATGCGGAAGGAACAGTGATCCACCGCGCTAATGCCGCCAAACCGCTTGGAGATGTCGTCGATAACAATCACGCTGCTGCCTTGGGAAAACCCCGCCGACCGATGAGTTCAGTATTTCAAAATATAATGAGCCCAATTGCCGAGTTTGCCCATTATCCTTCCTGGATTCCTACAGGGGCAACTGCCTTTGGAGGTCGCAGCCAGCCCTACAGCAGCTAAGGAACGGGCGAGATCCTGAGCCCGGCCCGCCTGTTTCCCGGGGCCATCTTTTCTTGAGGGAGTGGGGAACGCTTTGAGGTGAGCCAACGTCTGACTGCTACGGTTCAACACTTAACTTTTGGGATCTGAGTTCTACTTTCTCTTCCCTCACAGGAGGTTGTTGGTTATGTCTCCCATGAACAAACTCACCCGACGGGCCTTTGCAGCGGCGGCTGCCCTGACGGCGGCTGCTCTTGCCACCACTCTGCTACCCAGCACGGCTCAGCAGGCAGCTCAAACGCCGGTCAAAATTGGGGCTTTGATGTCTCTCACCGGGGATCTGCAGGCTTTCGGGGAAAACTGCCTCAAAGGGATCAAGCTGGCAATTGACCAAATCAACGCCGCCGGTGGCATTTTGGGATCCCCTGCCCAAGTGGTCGAAGCGGATGATCAAACGGCAGCTCAGGCAGCCATTGACGCAGCTCAGCGGCTGGTCAACGTGGAGAAGGTGGCCGGCATCATCGGCGCCCTGGGCAGCGGCATCACCATCCCGGTGGCTACGACGGTCACGGTTCCCAATCGGATCCCGCAAATTTCCCCGGCTTCCACTGCCCCCACCATTACCACTCTGGAAGACAACGATTTTCTGTTTCGCACAGTTCCTTCCGATGCCTACCAAGGGGTAGCCTTGGCCCAGATCACCCGTGAAGAGAAGCTGGAGCGCCTGGCTATTATCTACATCAACAACGACTACGGCCAGGGCCTGGCCGACAGCTTTAAGACGGCTTTTGAAAAGCGGGGCGGCACCATCACCAAGTCGGTTCCCTACGAGCCTGGCAAGGCTTCCTACCGCAGTGAGCTGACCCAACTGAAGGAAGGGGATCCCCAGGCGTTGGTGCTGATTGGCTACCCCGAAAACGGTGTGGTCATTTTGCGGCAGGCTTTGGAAGAGGGGCTGTTTGACCGCTTTGTCTTCACCGATGGCATGCGCTCGCCCGACGTGGCAGCCCAGGTGGGAGCCGAAAAGCTAGAGGGATCCATCGGCGTTTCGCCCCAGGCCCTCACCGATAGCAAGGCTTACCAAATCTTTGCCGAAGCCTACAAAGCCGCTTACGGGGAGCTGCCCCCTACTCCCTACATCGACACCGCCTACGATGCCGCCTTTGTCTTGGCTCTGGCCATTCAGAAAGCCGGCAGCACCGATGGCACTGCTGTTCGGGATGCTTTGCGGGAAGTGGCCAATCCCCCTGGCACCGAGATCCTGCCTGGAGAGTGGGCTAAGGCGGTGGAGCTGATCGGCAAAGGGGAAGACATCTTCTACACTGGCGCCTCTGGATCCATCAACTTCGATGAGAATGGGGAGGTGGCCGGCACCTTTGCCCACTGGACTTTCCAAGGGGGGAAGGTGGTGGATCTGAAGGTGTTTGAGCCGGAGAGCTAGTTTGCCCCTGCGGCTCCCTGGCGGGGGCCGGTTTCTCCTTCCGAGCTCAATGCAAGATAATCAAAGCAAGTAAGACGGGCCTGCACAGAGTACTCTCTGCAGGCTTTTTTGTGGGCCTGGGCCGCGGGGCTGGACATCCCCAGCAGGGATCCTTCCCCATCCCGTAGCTTTTTTTGCGGCAACTCAGCGGAGGGCAAAGCAGGCTAGAGTGTCGGCATCCTGGCGTCTTGTGGAGAATCCTCGATGTTACCCACCCAACTCCTCCTCCCCGGAGTGGCAGCTCTGCTCGGTCTAGGACTGGCTCCAGCCGCCCTGGCCCAGACTTCCCATACCCAGCAGACGGCGCTCCTGAACCTGCAAAGCAACGTCCTGCAAAACACCGTCCTGATCCTGCCCAACGCTCCCACACAACAGTACGCCGGCAGTTGGGGCTGGAGGAGCAGCCGCTCCTTGTCCCCCACCCCTACCCCCATCACCGTCATCATCCTCAACTCTCAAGTCAACTTAGCCGCCGAGGAAGTTGAGCTGAGGTCTTGCGGACAGCGCTGTAGGGGATCCCTGCGCCTGCCTTGAGAGGGAGAGGCTACTTTCTGCACTTCAGACTGCCCAAGTCCGCAATCCGGTTCACGGCCATGCTCGGATCCGGATCAGTGGGGATTGATATAATCCAGGGCAATTGTCCACTGCTGGGCGGCAGAGGGTTTTAACGCAGGCTTGGCCCAGCTCTACAATCTTGCTTTTTGGTGTGCGAGGGATCCCCATGAATCGTTCCAGGCAACTTTGCCCTTGGCTAGCTTCAGCTCTCACCTGCCGGATGGTGCTCTGCACCGCTTTTGCGTTTGCTGAAGCGTTGCGCAGCGATCTGCTGATGGGATCCCCGGCTTGGGCGCAATCCGTTCCTCAGCCCGGCACCCTTGACCTACGCACCGGTGGCGACACCCCCGCCCAGCCCTCCCCCACCCCACCCCCCACTGCCGGCGAGCCAGAAGTGTTGGTAGCGGAGGTAGTGGTTGAGGGTACCGAAGATCCGGAGCTGGTCAACCGGGTCTACAGCGTCATCCGTACCCGCGCCGGCGAGGTTTCCACCCGCTCTCAGTTGCGGGAAGACATCAATGCCGTGTTTGCCACCGGCTTGTTTGCCGATGTGCGGGCGGTGCCTTCCGATACGCCTTTGGGAGTGCGGGTCACCTTTGAGGTCAAGCCCAACCCAATCCTGAAAGCCGTGCGCACGGAAGGGGCGAAGGTTTTGGATCCCGAAGTGCTGCGGGCCGCCTTTGCCGACCAGGAAGGGCGGGTGCTCAACTTCGGCGAGCTGCAACTGGCTGTGGCCGAGATCGAGCAGTGGTACGCCGACAATGGCTATGTGCTGGCCAAAGTGACGGATGTGCGCTCCTCCGAAGACGGCACCATCATCCTGGAAATTGCCGAGGGGGTGATTGAGGATATTCGCGTTCAGGGCAACACCAAAACCCGTGACTTCATCATCACCCGCGAGTTGAAGTCCAAGCCAGGGGATGTGTTTAACCGCAACCAAATCCAGGAAGACCTGCAGGCGGTTTTCAACCTCAACCTGTTTCAGGATGTGAATGTGGGGCTCAACCCCGGCCAGGATCCCAACAAGGTGGTGGTGGTGGTGAACGTGGAAGAACGTCGCACCGGTACCTTGGGCGGCACCATCGGTGTTAGCTCCGCCACAGGGGTCTTCGCCGGCCTCAACGTCTCCGAGCAAAACTTGGGCGGCAACAACCAGAGTGCCAGCTTCAACGTGCAGGTGGGTACCAACGAAACCCTCTTCGACTTGAACTTCACCGACCCGCGGATTGCCACGCTGGACATTCCCACCTCCTACAACGTCAATATCTCTAACCAGCAGAGCTCTAGCTTTGTCTTTAACGAGGGATTCACCTTGCCCAACGGGGATCCCGTGCGCATCAACCGTCTTGGTGGCGGGGTGACTTTCTCTCGCCCGATTGGGGGCAACTGGCGGGCCAGCTTGGGCACCCGCATCCAATTTGTAGAAGCTCGCGATAGCAACGGGGAGCAGCAGCGCTTCGATGTGCTGGGCAACCCGATTACCTTCAGCGAGAGTGGCCAAGACAGCTACACCACCCTGCGCCTCGGCCTCATCAACGACACCCGTGACAACCCCAACAGCCCTAGCCAGGGCTCGGTCTTTCGCATCTCGACCGAACAGTCGGTACGTCTGTTTCAAAATGGCTTGAATGCCAACCGCCTCGAGGCCGGCTACAGCCAGTTCATTCCCGTCAACCTGTTTGAAACCCGCAGCGAGCGACCGCAGGTATTGGCCTTTGATGTGCGGGCGGGCACAACCATCGGCGACTTGGCTCCCTACGATGCTTTTGCCATTGGTGGCGGCAGCTCGGTGCGGGGCTTTTTCGAGGGGGGTATCGGTTCCGGTCGCAGCTTTGCCACCGCAACCGCCGAATTGCGCTTTCCCATTTTCGACCCGGTGGGGGCAGTGGTCTTTGCCGACTACGGCACCGATTTGGGCAGTGGAGCTGCGGTGGCCGGCAATCCTGCTCTGGTGCGCAACAAGCCGGGCAGTGGTTTGGGGCTGGGGGTCGGCATTCGCATCCAATCTCCCTTGGGGCCGTTGCGCATCGACTACGCGGTTGGGCAAGGTGGAGCCGGCCAAGGTCAACTGCATTTCGGCATTGGCGAGAAGTTCTAACTTAGCCGTGGATTTCCCTGCTGGCTTGCTATCTTGGGAGCAGGTGCTCGTAATGGAAGCAACCCATGAAACAGCGACTCCGCAAGGGATCCCTGGTGTTCTTGCTGTGTCTGAGCCTGGCCCTAGCCGGGTGTGGGCCACTGGCGCGTCTGGGCATCGGCACAACCCCCATCGCCACGATCCAGCAAAATCCCTCCCGCTACACCGATGTGTATGTCCGTGGTCGCGTGGTGAACCAGATAGGGGTGTTCGGCCAGGGTGTGTATGAGCTCCAAGACAACAGCGGCTCCCTTTGGGTCATCACCGACAAGGGACTGCCGGCCATGAACAGCACGGTAACCGTGCGCGGCAAAGCTCAAGAGGGAATTGTGGTGGGGGGACGCAGCTTTGGGGTCTCGTTGGTGGAAGCAGAGCGCTTCTAGCCTGCCCCCAAAGCCAACATGGAAACGCGGCCCGCCAAGGTTTTGGCAATCTGCCTCAAAGCCTGGGCCGAAGCCGACTCAGGTTGGCTGATGACAATAGGCTTGCCCACATCTCCCCCTTGGCGCAGAGCAATTTCCAATGGGATCCGCCCCAGCAAAGGGATCCCTAACTCGCGGGCCGTGGTCTCTCCCCCTTCTGAGCCGAAAATATCGTACTGGCGATCCGGCAGGTCGGGCGGGATGAAGTAGCTCATGTTTTCCACAATGCCCAGGATGGGCACCCCCAACTGCCGAAACATGTTCAAGCCCTTGCGACTGTCCAGCAGGGCCACCGATTGGGGCGTGGTGACGATCACAGCTCCTGCCAGCGGTACCGCCTGAACCAGGGTCAATTGAGCATCGCCGGTGCCGGGAGGCATATCCACAATTAAGTAGTCCAACTCTCCCCACTGCACCTGATAGAGGAATTGCCGGATCACGCCGTTCAACATCGGCCCCCGCCAGATTATCGGCTGATCCCGTCCCACCAAAAGGCCCATCGACACCATCTTGACGCCGTAACTTTCCAGGGGGAAGATATCCTCGCCGCCGTCCTCCCGTTTTTGCACAACCAGAGACCGATCCTGCAGGCCCAACATCAGCGGCACATTGGGGCCGTAAATATCAGCATCCAGCAGCCCCACCCGGGCCCCGCTTTGGGCCAGCGCCACCGCCACATTCACCGACACCGAGGTTTTGCCCACGCCCCCCTTGCCGCTGGAAATGGCGATGATGTTGCGCACACCGGGGATGGACTGGCGATCCGGCAGGGAAGGGGAACGGGGGGTTTCCGCCGTTACCGTGACCTCAATGGCTTCAATAGGGGCCAACTGGCGGATGGCAGCTTTGCATTCCTCCACAATGAATTCCCGCAAAGGGCAGGCTGGCGTGGTCAGCACCAGGGTAAAAGCCACTCGCCCAGGCTCGACGCGAATATCTCGGATCATGTTCAGGTCCACCAGGCTGCGGCGCAGCTCCGGATCTTGAACAGGGCGCAACGCCTCAAGGACGGCAGCAGCATCAAGGGTGGAGGTTGTCATGGGATCCAAAGGCCCAGTGGGTCAGTCCATATTTCACTCTAATAGTCCATATTTCACTCTAATCGGTTTTTCTGCTGGGTTCTCGCCGACTGAGCAGGACGGTTGCAGAACTGGCTGCCACGCTAGCTCTGCTGGAATAAACCGGCTTAAACTTGAGCTTGCTTGAACTTGTCGGGCAAGTTATGGAAATTCGCCCTGCCACCGCCTTGGATGTGCCTGTTTTGTTTGATCTCATTTGCGCTTTGGCTGAATATGAGAAGCTGAGCCACTTGGTAACGGGATCCGCCGATCTGTTGCACCACTACTTGTTCGGCCCAGAAGCCTTGGCCTCGGCGTTGTTGGCAGAGGTGGAGGGGCAAGCGGTGGGGTTTGCCCTTTACTTCCGCAATTTTTCTACGTTCCTGACCCGACCGGGGATTTACCTTGAGGATCTGTTTGTGCTGCCGGAGTTTCGAGGCAGAGGCATTGGCAAAGCACTCTTGGCGCGGGTGGCTCAGGAGGCGGTGGCCAAAGGATACGGGCGGCTGGAGTGGATGGTTTTGGATTGGAACCAGCCGGCGATCGAGTTCTATCGACGCATGGGTGCCAAGCAACACCCCGAATGGATCCTCAACCGTGTGGTGGGTGCCGATTTGGAAGCTTTGGCTCGGCTGGCTGAGGATCCCTGTCGAGCTTGAGTGTGCCTTCTGTGGGGTAGTCGGCGCGGAAATTTTCTCAGAGCGGGAGAGGGAAGTGAAAACCCGCCGGCTGTCTCACCGCAATTGGGAATGGCCGACGACCAGCCGGAAATCTGGGGGCCGAGACCTCTTGTATACTTTTCTTGCGGCTGAGCTGAGCTCGAGGCCAAGCATGATCCCACCGCAAACCGCTATTCCCCAGGGAGCTGAGATCCTCTGCATTGGCACGGAATTGCTCTTGGGAGAGATCACCAATACCAACGCCCAGTACTTGGCAGCCGAGCTGGCGCAACTGGGGATCCCGCACTATTACCAAACGGTGGTGGGGGACAACGAGACCCGCATTCACCACGCGCTGGAGGTGGCCTGTGGTCGTTCTAGCTTGATAGTGATCACCGGGGGCTTGGGGCCGACACCGGACGATCTTACCCATGAGGCGCTGGCTTCCTTTTTTGGGGCGGAGATGGTGGAGCACCCCCAAGTGTGGGAAGAGATCCTGCAAAAGTATGGGCAGCGGGGCATTGTGCCTTCGCCGAGCAACCGCAAGCAGGCTTTTCTGCCCCGAGGAGCGACGGTGTTGCCCAACCCACTCGGCAGCGCCTGTGGCCTCATTTGGCAGCCCAGGCCCCACCTGACGATCCTCACTTTTCCCGGGGTGCCGCGAGAGATGCAACACATGTGGCGGGAGACCGCCGTGCCCTATCTGCGCTCCATCGGCTGGGGAAAGGAGGTGTTCTACAGCCGGGTATTGCGCTATTGGGGCATTCCCGAATCGACATTGGCGGAACGGCTGGGATCCCTGTTAGCGGGGGAAAACCCTACGGTGGCCCCCTACGCCAGCCAAGGGGAAGTGCGCCTGCGGGTCACCGGACGCGCTCCTACCCGTGAAGAGGCTCAAGCCCTAATCGCCCCGGTGGTGGAGCAGATTTTACAGATTTCTGGAGAAGACTACTTCGGCAGCGATGAGGCGACCTTGGCCGGTGTGGTGGGGGAGCTGCTGCTGCAGCGGGGGCAAACCCTGGCGGTGGCGGAGTCCTGCACCGGCGGGCTGCTGGGGCAGTTGTTGACCGGGATCCCGGGCAGCTCCCGCTACTTTGTGGGGGGGATCGTGGCCTACGACAACCGCATCAAGGAACAGCTTTTGGGGGTGAAGCCGGAAACCCTCCAGCAGCAGGGGGCTGTCAGCGAGCCGGTGGCCGCCCAAATGGCTCTTGGGGCCAAGCAAGTCCTTGGCTCTGACTGGGCTTTAAGCATCACCGGCATTGCCGGGCCAGACGGAGGGACACCCACCAAGCCAGTTGGCCTTGTGTATCTGGGTTTGGCGGATCCGGAGGGGAAAACGGAGGTTCACGAGTACCGGTTTGGCAGCCTGCGCGGCAGAGAGGGAGTGCGTTGGTGGAGCGCCCAAACAGCTCTGGATCGCTTGCGGCGGCGCTTGCTCCACCACCCCCTTCAGGGGGGATCCGGTCCTTTTGGGGTCGGATCCCTGAGTAAGCTGGGGGAGCAGGCAGATCCCACCGATCTCCAGAAGCAGATCCCTAGCAGGCAAGGAGCAAGCCGATGATCCCCGATGCCGTCCAGGCAGGCAAGGAAGCCCTGCGGCAGGGCCGCCTGCAAGAGGCCATCCAACTTTTCGAAGGCTACTTGGCCCGATCCCATCAGCAGAGCCCAGCATTGGGGATCCCGGCAGACTCGTCCGACAGCGAAACCCTGGAAGCCCAGATGAACCTGGTGCGGGCCTACCACCAGTCGGGCCTGATGCAAAAAGCGCGGGCCCTCTGCCTAGAACTGCTGCACCACCCCAACCCCCAGGCGCAAGGCTGGGCCAAGAAAATCCTGCTTCGCCTGCCCCCCGCAGCAGAGTCTCCGGCGGCTCCGTCCGCCAAATCTGTCGAACCGCGTTCTGCTCCCCCAGATCCGGCTCCTGGGGCGGGATCCCTGTCCACCCGTCAGCGGGCCGCCCAACTGGGTATGAAGATCCCCTTGCCGGAGCGGGCCGGTTCTCTGCGCTGGGCCAAATGGGGATCCCTAGTGGTGGCGATCGCTCTGCTCTGGTGGCTGTGCTTTGTGCTGGTGGGCGGGCAGTTGGACTTTGGCCGTTTGAATGTTCCCCGGCAGCTTTGGTTTTTGCAGGGGCTGCTGCCCTGGCTACGCAATGGCTTGCGGTGGTTGGTGGCCGGCAGCTTGGCAATCAATGTCGGGGTGGGCCTCTTGTTTTTTGCCCCCTGGCTGATGGATCAGCTCCACCAACGGTTGCACAAGGTGCGTTGGGCCAGCCTTAGCGAAATTGAACGCCACAGCCCCGAAACGGCCCGCCTGCTGCAGCGCATCTGTGCCCAGAACCAACTGAAGCAGCCCCGACTGGGGGTGATCCCAGATGCCGGGCCGCTAGCTTTTGTTTACGGCACTTTCTCTGATGGCTGCCGCATTGTGGTCACCAAAGCCCTGTTGGAGCAGCTTGCTGAGGATGAAATTGCCGCAGTCTACGCCCAGGCCCTGGGGCGAATTGTCAATGGAGATATCCTGGTCATGACCCTGCTGGGATCCCCCATTCAACTGGTTTACCTGGCCTTGGAGCAGGTGAGCAAGCTGGGGGAGGGGCGCGGCCAAAGCCGGCGGCGGGATCTGATTGGACATGTGGCACCTCTGCTTTACCTAATCTACACGGTGCTTTCCTATCCCCTGTTTTTCCTCTCGCGCCTGGGCACCTACCATGCTGACCATTTTGCCGTAGAGGCAACCGGCAACCCAAACGGGCTGATCGCTGCTCTGCTCAAATCGGCTGCCGGCTTGCAAGAGGCCCACAAAAATGACCGCCGACCTTCCTCGCTGTTGCACTGCACCCGCCTGTTCAGCCTTTTGGACTTCAAAACCACCGCAGCCACAAGCGCCGCCAGCCGCCTCAGGGATCCCTCCCAAGCCGGCCAAGTCTTTCTCTGGGATCAGTTCAACCCCTGGGCCCGCTGGATGCAGGTCAATTCCAGCCATCCGTTGCCGGGGCACCGCTTCAAGGTCTTGGCGGGATATGGGGAGCGGCTGCGCCTCGTGCCGGAGTTGAATCTGGGATCCGGATCCAAGTTGGATGTGGCCCGTCTGCAAAGCCGGTTTTGGCTGGATCTGGCCATCTATGCTGCCGAAGTGGTCGGGATCCTCATTGGCTGGCTGGTGGGGCTGATCCTCTACCTGGTGTTGCAAGATCGCCTCGATCCCAAGGTGATTTGGGCAGCCGCAGTGGTGGGCTATGGGATGGGCCTGTGGGCCAAAGCGGGGTTGATGTACGGGGGATCCCTGCCGGCCCAGCCGACGGATGTGCTCAATTTGCTGGCGGATCCCGACGCGGATCCCTGCCGCGGACGATGGGTGGAGCTGGAGGGGGAATTGGTGGGACTGGGCCGCTCCGGCTATCAACTGGGGGCAGAGCTGAAGCTGCAAGATGCCACAGGGCTGATCCCGGTGCGCTTCACCTCCCCTCTGGGCCCGGTGGGCAATGTCTTTTCCGGCCTGAAGCAGATCCGCGCCCTGGTGGGCCGGCGGGTCAAAGTGGTGGGCTGGTTCCGCCGTGGCAATACCGCTTGGGTGGATCTGGCCTACGTCCAGGTGAGATCCGACCGGCTACACAGCCGACCGCGCCTTTGGTTGGTTTTGTTTGGCTTGGGAGTTGTCCTGCTGGGGATCTGGGGGGCATTCCATTTCCCCAACTTGGCCTCTTACCTGCGGCGGTGGTAAGCCGAGCTCTCTTCCAGCTCGGCTAGGCAAGCTAGCGGCGAGAGGGCGTCAACTGCGCCTTGCGCAAGCGCACCGACTGGGGGGTGATCTCCACCAGCTCATCCTCGCCGATGTATTCCAAAGCCCGCTCCAGGTTCATCTCCACCGGCGCTTGCAAATGCACCAGCTCTTCCCCGCCTGCGGCCCGGTGGTTGGTCAGTTGCTTGGTTTTGCAGACGTTCAACTCCAAGTCCTGGGGACGGTTGTGCTCGCCCACGATCATCCCCTTGTAAACACGGGTACCTGGGGTAATGAAAAACACACCTCGATCCTCGGCGTTTTTCAGGGCGTAGGTGGTGGCCACCCCTTCTTCAAAAGCGATCAGCACCCCGTTGCGGCGCATTTCCATCTCAGAGGTCAGGGGACGGTATTCCAAAAAGCTGTGGCTCATGATCCCCTCGCCACGGGTGATGCGGATAAACTCGCCGCGAAAGCCAATCAACCCCCGCGCCGGGATGACGAACTCCAACTGGGCACGACCATCCGCTCCCACCATCATGTTCTGCATTTCTCCCCGCCGTTGCCCCAGCCGCTCGATGCAGGCCCCCACCGTTGCTTCCGGCACATCCAGCACCAAACACTCGTAGGGCTCATAGGGCTGGCCGTTGACCTCCCGGAAAATCACCTTCGGCTGCCCCACCTGAAACTCATAGCCTTCCCGCCGCATGGTTTCCAGCAAAATGCCCAGGTGCAGCTCGCCCCGCCCCGACACCAAAAAGCGATCCGGCGAGTCGGTTTCTTCCACCCGCAGCGCCACGTTGGTTTCCAGCTCCCGCATCAGGCGCTCCCGCAGTTGCCGCGAAGTTACAAACGTGCCCTCTTGCCCAGCAAAGGGGGAGTCGTTGACGCAGATCATCACCTGCAATGTGGGCTCGTCCACTTTGATGAGGGGCAAAGCCTGGGGATTCTCAGGAGAGGTGAGGGTGTGGCCAATGCTGGCCTCGGCAAACCCCGCCACAGCGACAATGTGGCCGGCAGTGGCTTCTGTCAGCTCAATGCGCTGTAGGCCCTGAAAGCCGAACAGCTTGGTTACTTTGCCCTTGGCGATGGATCCATCCTCTTTCACCACCGCCAATGGATCCCCCAGGCGGATGGTGCCGTTGTGGATCTTGCCGATCACAATCCGGCCCAGGTATTCCGAATACTCCAGCGTGGTGACCTGCAGTTGCAGGGGCTTACCGGGATCCCCGATGGGGGGTGGGACGTGCTTGAGGATAGCCTCGAAAAGAGGTCTCATATCCAGGGATCCGCTGTACTTCCCTTCCAGAAAGGCTTTGAGATCGGCTTCTTCCAGGGCAAAGCCACGCAATCCGGAGGCAAATAGGTAGGGGAAGTCACACTGGTCTTCGTCTGCCCCCAGCTCCAAGAACAAATCCAGCACCTTGTCAATGGCTTTGTAGGGTTCGGCGCGAGGCCGATCGATCTTGTTGACCACTACAATGGGGCGCAGGCCCTTCTCCAAAGCTTTGCGCAGCACAAAGCGGGTTTGCGGCATCGGGCCTTCGTTGGCATCCACGATCAACAGGCAGCCCTCCACCATCCCCAGCACCCGCTCCACCTCGCCCCCAAAGTCGGCGTGGCCAGGGGTATCGACGATGTTGATCAAGGTTTCGCCGTAGCGGACGGCTGTGTTTTTGGCCAGGATGGTGATGCCCCGCTCCCGCTCTAGCGTGTTGCAGTCCATGACACAGGTGGGAATGTCTTCCCCTTCCCGAAAGATGCCCGCCTGGCGCAACAGGGCATCCACAAGGGTGGTTTTGCCGTGGTCAACATGGGCAATGATGGCGACGTTGCGGATGGGGAGTGACATAGATCATCAGCCAGGAGAAAGTTGCCCTACAGGCAGGAGAGCCCTAGGGATCTCTTTCACAACTCTAGCGCAAAGAAGCGTTACATCGCTAAACAGTTGAGCGCCCTTGGCTCTGGGCTTAGCCCCAGCACTCCCAAAGGGCTATCCCGGCTGTCTCGATATCCAAAGGGATCCCCTACATATCGGCGCCGCGCAGGTAAAGCACTAGGATGACCGCCGGGCCTGCCAAGACGATCAAGGCCAGCAGAGCCAACTGCACAAAAACTTCGTATTGTCCGAACATAACCTCGAGTCCTGTGGCTTACGCTCTGTATCCTAAAGGCTGCCCTCCACCCCAGATGGGAGAGCTGTTACAATTCTTCAAGTCCTGCTCTCTTTGACAAGGGATCCCTAGCGCTCCTGCTGGGCGTGAAACACCACCGGATCCAGGTTGAACAGCTCCTGCAAGATCCGCATGGCTGCCCGCCGCGCCTCGATATCCCGTTTGGCCCGCAGTTGCACCATCGGGTCGTGCAGGATCTTGTTGACGATGCCGCGAGTGAGGGCGTCGATCACCTCCAGATGCTTTTCGGCGAAGTCTTTGCCCAGGCGGGAGAGGGCTTTTTCCATTTCCTGTTCGCGGATAGACTCCACCTTGTGGCGCAGGCTGGAAATGGTGGGCACCGTCTCCAGAGAACGCCACCACTCCATAAATTGATCCACCTCTTCTTCCACCAGGGCTTCAGCAGCCAGAGCCAGCTTCTGCCGTTGGGCGCGGTTTTCTTCCACGACACGGGAGAGGTGATCCACATTGAATACTTGCACCCCCTTCAGCTTTTCCACATCGGGATCGATGTTGCGGGGTACGGAGATATCCACCAACAACAGCGGCTGATCCGGCTGCAGCACCCCTGCCAGTTGCTGGTAGTTCAGGATTGGCTGGGTGGCACCGGTGCTGGTGAAGACCAAGTTAGACTCGGCCACACTACTCAGCAGAGACTCCCAAGGCAACACCTGGATGGGCTGCTCAAATTGCTTGGCCAGGGCTTCGGCTCGCTCTAGGGAGCGGTTCACCACCGTGATATCAACTGCCCCCTTGGCCAACAGGTGCTGCACCAACAGACGGGCCATTCTCCCCGCCCCCACCACGGTAACCTTGCCCTGGGAGAGGGATCCCTGCTCCTGCAGAGCCAACTCCACCGCTGCCGAGCTAATGGACATGGCGCCAGTGCCGATCTCCGTCTCAGTGCGGACGCGCTTGCCGGCGGTGATGGCCGCCTTGAAGAGGCGATTGAGGATGCGATCCATGCCGTTGCAGGCTTGGCCCAGTTGCTGGGCTTTCTTCACCTGCGAGAGGATCTGCCCTTCTCCCAGCACCAAGCTATCCAGACCGGCAGCCACCCGCATCAGGTGGGTTACGGCATCTTGGTAGAGAAGGGTAAACAGGTGCGGACGCAGTTGGGGCAAGGGGATCCCCTTCAGCTCAGCCAAGAACTGCATCGTCTGCCGTACACCACTCTCCATTTCTGAGGTGACGATGTAGACCTCCAGCCGGTTACAGGTGCTGAGGATTGCAGCCTCCTCAATGTGGGGATGAGCGCGAAGCTGCTGGATCGTCTCTCCCACCTCCGCCTCCGCGATGCTGAGGCGCTCCCGAATCTCCACAGGAGCTGTGCGATGGCTAAGACCGACAACCGCGATAAACATGCCTCTCCGTCGTCTGTACAGCAACAGCAAAAGTTATTAAAAACAAAAACTCTGAACAGAAGCAAATATTGTTTCAGAGAGAAAGGAAAAGCTGTGACCGATACGGGGGGATCCCTTGACTCGGCTCCAGCAAGCTTAGGTAACTTTTCTCAGCCTACCTAAACCCTAAAACCAGTATCGAACCGCTTTTGCAGGATTTTGCTGAAGAGTTATTACGTTTTTACGGGTTGACGCTTGATAGATTTCGTAACTTTCCCAAAAAGGCAAGGGCGACCTTCACCAGGGGAAAGCCGCCCCGATCTCTGAAGATGTTGGGTAGGGGATCCCTTAGCGCAGTTGCAGTCCGCGGGGCTGCTGGCCGTCTTTCATGTGGATGGTGTCCACAAAGCGCACCGTGCGGGATTGGCTGGAGATCACCAAGGTCTCGGTGCGGGCCCCACCCCCGAAGAAGCGCACCCCACGCATCAGGTCACCATCGGTGATCCCGGTGGCGGCAAAGAGCACTTCCTGGCCACTGGCCAGCTCCTCACACTCCCACACCTTGTCGGGATCCTCGATGCCCTTTTCTTTGAGTTCCCGTCGCGTTTCCTCCACCGGTGGCAAGTAGGTGCCTGCCTGAACCACCTCGGGATCGTAGATCAGCCGACCCTGGAAGTGGGCGCCCAAGCACCGCAGAGCGGCTGCCGAGATCACCCCCTCAGGAGCAGCTCCGATCCCCATCAGAGCATGAATGCCGGTGCCGTTGAAGCCCGCCGAGAGAGCCGCCGAGATGTCGCCATCGGTGATCAGCTTCACCCGTGCCCCCGCCTCTCGAATTTGGCGAATCAGATCGGCGTGGCGCTTGCGATCCATGACCACCACCGTCAGATCGGAGATCTCCCGATCCAGGCTTTCGGCGATAATCTTCAGGTTTTTCTCAGGGGGATAGTCAATGTGCACCTTGCCCTTGGCCTGGGGCGGAGCTGCCAGCTTCTGCATGTAGATGTCTGGGGCATGGAGAAGGCCACCTTTTTCGGAGATGGCCAGCACAGCCATAGAACCATTTTGGCCTTTGGCCACCAGGTTGGTGCCCTCGCAGGGATCCACAGCAATGTCGATCTCCACCAGCTCTTCCACGCGGCAGAACTGCTCAGCATCCGGGCGGGTACAGATGCCCACTTCTTCGCCGATGTAGAGCATGGGGGCCTCATCGCGGGTTCCTTCCCCAATCACAATCCGACCCCGCATGGGGATCTGGTTTAGTTTTTCCCGCATGGCCTCTACAGCCACCTGGTCGGCAGTCTTGTTGTCCCCTTTGCCCATCCAGCGGGCAGCAGCAATGGCAGCCTGCTCCACGACTTCAATGATTTCTAGCCCCAACTTGTTGTCCACGGTGTGCCCCCTTACTGATCTCGGAATGGTGAAGGCCAACTTAAGGATATCTTCAGACTCTTCCTCTCAGTTTACCAGGGCAGGCTTCTCCTCGGGAGCCGATTCTCTCAGCCCCAATAAGCTGAGAGAACAAATTCCCCAAAGCTAGTCAGAAAGAGCGATCCCCGTCCTCCTGGCTTGCTATTGTCGCTTGGGGATCAGGGATGGTAGCCTATTTTAAAGGCAATAAGTTTTTCTTAACACCATTAAAAAAACGCAATGAAAAGATACGCTTTCGTCAACCGTTCCGGACAGGTTCAGGTGATCCGAACGATCCCCGGCCACTGGGAGCGCACCCTCTTCCCCGGCCAGCAGGCGATTTTTGAGGCGGAGCCGGATGACTATCTGGAAGTCTACAGTTGCTGCTGCTCCACCGCCATCCTGGAAGAGCGCCGCCCCTGTCGCTACCTGGTGGATTCTTCCTCGCCTGAGGTTGACCTCTATCTATGGTCATCTTCGCAACAGGAACCCCTGGCGGATGCGTTGAATGCTTGACAGGCTCTACCAGCTTGCTTGCACGCGGCGGTAGAAGGTGCCTCAGCAAGAGGACTTGGCTTGCCCAGGATAACTAGATTGGGGATCGTTTCTCCTGAGGCCGATCCCCGAGTTTCTCAGAGGGCGGACGCGGTTCTAAAGAGGGGGTATCGGGGGGACGGGTTAGGCAACTGCCCCGCGCAGCGTCGCGAAAGGTATCGATGCGCTCCACACGATTTTGATGGCCGCAATACGGGCAATACAGGCGATCCCCAGGCTGCAGCTCCACATCAGCCTGGCTCCACCACCGCCGACAGCGATCACAACAAAAGTGGTAGAGAAACTCTAGCGCCACCCTCATGACAACAGGATCCCTTGCAGAGCCGAACCGATCAGCATGGAAAAATGGGGATTATCCGGATCCCAGCCGTTGGGATCCCTCCTTAGTCCTCGGGTTAAGACAAACTCATTATGAGTATGGTATGTTAGGTTTGGTTTACATTTGTACTCTACTGCAAGGAGCGTTGATTTATGTCTCAGGAAGGATGTCTGCGGGTTGGCCAAGCTGCTCCCGATTTTTCGGCCACTGCCGTCTATGACATGGAATTCAAGACGGTGAAGCTCTCCGACTACAGGGGTAAGAAGTATGTGGTGCTGTTTTTCTACCCCTTGGACTTCACCTTCGTCTGCCCAACGGAGATCACGGCCTTCAGCGACCGCTATGACGACTTTGCCAAGCTGGATACCGAGATCCTGGGCGTCTCAGTGGATAGCGAATACTCTCACCTGGCCTGGATCCAAACCGACCGCAAAGCCGGTGGGGTGGGCGAGCTGAGGTATCCTCTGGTCTCCGACCTGAAGAAGGAGATCAGCGCTGCCTACAACGTCCTGGATCCGGAAGCGGGTGTGGCGCTGCGCGGCCTGTTCATCATCGACAAAGAGGGGATCATCCAGCACGCCACCATTAACAACCTGGCCTTTGGTCGCAGTGTGGATGAAACCTTGCGCACCCTGCAAGCCATTCAATACGTGCAATCTCACCCCGACGAAGTCTGCCCGGCCAACTGGCAGCCCGGCCAGAAAACCATGAACCCCGACCCGGTGAAATCCAAGGAGTTCTTCGCGGCGATTGCCAAGTAGGCTTGCCCCTGGGATCCCTGGCTACAGAAGAGATCCTCAGGGCTTCCGGGCGTAGCTTCAGCTCAAGGTGGGCTGGAGCTTTTTTGTCGAAAACAGGCAAGCAAGAGATCCCCTAACCTGGCTAGGGGATCCTAAAACCGAGAAGGGAGCGAAGCTGTGGGGAGTTCAATCCCAGGGTTTGCCGCCGGTGAACTTGTAGGTAATCGGCTCTTTGTTTTTGCCGATGTTGCGATCCACCTTGCCGACAGGCTCACGGCCTTCGTTGACCTTCTCAGGAAAAACGCCATCTTTGGGATGCACCAACACAGGCTCTCCACCCGCCGGAATGCGGAAGATCTGGTAGTCGTTGATCTTGTAGTCGGATCTCAACTGGGCACCCAGCGCCAAACATTGCTCTTTGCGGGCAAAGGTGAGAAAGTTTTTGCCTTCCACCATCTCAGCAGCGCCGCCGGTGGGCATTTCAAACACCTGCCCCGGTTTGCCCGTCCAGGTAATGACGTACTTTTCTTCGGTTTCGGCTGCGCTCAACAGCCCTCCGGTGGATCCCCCAAATAGAGGTAGCTTTGCTCCCTGACGAGGATCGCCTTCCATCACAGCCATAGCCTACCTTTTTTAACTCGTTGTGGTTTGCAGTTGTTTGCGTTGTCTAAACCGCGTTTGCGGCGCGGAGCACTTTGAATCTACCATCGACCCGATTTTTGACCCCAGCTCCACTTGGGAACTGTAATCTTTCGTAGCAGACCGGCTGGCCCTCGGACGGATCCCTGGGCACGCTGTAAGCCACCATAGAGACAAGCCGGAGACTTACGGCTCTCTGGAAAAGGAACAGCGCCCATGGCCCAGTGGTCACTCCATCCCAGCTCGCAATCCAGTGCCAGGGTCATTCTCATCCCCACTGCCTTTGGCCACGATACTCAGGCTCCAATGGTCATTCTCAACGCCGGTTCGGAGCTGTGTGCCTTCGAGCCGAGGTTGGGGATCGATGTGGATAAGCTGGCGGTGGCGCAGTTGCCGGGGCTGGTGGATGAACCTCCCTACAGCATGTGTGAGGCGGCGGTGACTCAAGCCTGGAGACGACAACAATGGCCGGTGCTGTTGCCTTCGGTCTTGGCTGCCAGTTGGGGGGCCATTCGTGCCCTTTGGAAACACCACCCAAACCTGAGTGTGGTGCATTGCAGCGCCCATGCCAATCTGATGCCACCCCCAGAGATGACCCAGCCGGATCAAGACACAAGCTACGGCAGTGCTGCCTGGGTGGAGTTGCTCTACCAGCACAAGCTGCCGGTGATCCATGTGGGGTTGCGCAGTGGCAGTGCGCGCGCCTACGCATGGCTGAAAGCCCACCACAGCCCAATATTTTGGGCCCAAGATGGCTGGGATCCCCAGCAGGTGGTGGCCTCTTTGCCGGATCAACCGGTGTTTTTGGTGGTGGACTGCAGTGTGTTGGATCCTTCCCTAGCGCCCGCGGTGCATCACCCAGAGCCAGGGGGGGTGAGTTGGCCACAACTGTTGCAGACCTGTGAGGCCATCTTTGCCGCTCGTCCTGTGGTTGGCCTTTCACTGGGAGGGGTGGCGGTGGGATCCGCAACGCGGCAAACCGCTCGTGTGGTGGCCCGCCTGCTCAATTGGTTGCTGGCCTGCTATGCCCTTCACTCCCTGAAGGTGACTGCTCAACCGCAACCTGCCCAGACTGTTTAAGCTGCTCAAACCTGACATTGGGGATGGTCGAATGAACCTCTATCGCCGAGTAATCTTCCCGCGGCTGTTGGATTTGGCCCTCTCGGGGGAAGGGATGGAGCGCTATCGGCGGCAGCTTCTGGCTCATGTGCAGGGATCCGTTCTGGAGATTGGTTTTGGCACCGGCCTCAACCTATCCTGCTACCCAGAGCACATTCGAAAGATCACAGGGGTAGATCCCAATCCCGGCATGGGATCCCTGGCTCGTCGGCGCATTGCATCTTCTCCCATCGCCGTTGATTGGCAGGTGGCGGATGCCCAGAAACTGCCTTTTCCAAACCAGAGTTTTGATAGTGTGGTTAGCACCTGGACATTGTGCAGCATTCCCAATGTGGCCAAGGCTTTGAGAGAGATCCGGCGGGTGTTGCGAGCAGGGGGAAAGCTGTTTTTTCTCGAACACGGCCTCAGCAAGGATCCCCAGGTGCAAAGATGGCAAAATCGTCTCAACCCCCTCCAAAAAGTGATTGCAGATGGCTGCAACCTCAACCGAGATATGGCCCGGTTGATCCGAGAAGCGGGGTTTCGGTTTGAGCAACTGGAGCGGTTTTATATGGCCGACCAGCCCAAGTTTATCGGCTACACCTATCAAGGCATAGCACTCCCTGACCCGGAAGGAAGCTGCGGATCCCAGGGGGCTTGAGCAGCCACCGATTCTTCAATGGCTCTCTACCTGTTCGCCTTTCTAATCACACAGTTGCAGGCGGGATTGCGGTTGCCGCATGGCCGGGTCAATCTCGTAGGTCAGCTCAAAGTTGATCACTCGCCAGCGCTGAGGGGATCCATCCACACCCTCTGGGATTTGGGAGCTGAAGCTGACGGGCAAACCATAGAGGCGAGGTGGGCCGGGGCGACGGTGGGATCCCTGCTCCAGATAGGGGGTGAGCAACTGGCGGTAGCGTTCAGCCACGATCACCTGAGTGGCTCGCATCCCTTGCATGCGCAGCCGATCCAATTCTTCATGAATCTCAAAACGGATCCCATCGGCGTGGGTGTGCTGACGGAACCAGCGACCTTCCCAAAAACGCCAGCGCCGTCCGGATTGTAGGTGTACCAGCTCTTCTTGTTCGGCATCCGCCTCAAATGCACCGTGGCGGGGGCAGAGGTAGGTGTCGGTTAGGGTGAGGGCTGCAATCGTTTGCCGACAGTGGGGGCACTGAATGCTGGGGCCGAAGATCGGGTAGGAGAAGGCAACGGTCATAGGGAACCCCACAAAACGCGGCTGGATGTCTGGGCAAATCCGCAGTTGTCCACATTATAGATGTTGCCTTTTGGGGATCCCCATGACAAAACCGGGGGAAATCTTTTAGAGTAGTATTCAGGGAATGAAGTGCTGAGGGTCTGTACTGACTCAAGGCAATTCCCAGACAATCTCCGCGATGGCAACGGGGAGTGGGTAAAGCCCACTTCTTTGCTTTTTGAGGGGGGCTTACTATCTCTGTTATCGGCTCCGCCTCAAAGGGGTTTGGATCTGGCTGCAACACCAGGTTAGTGACAGGTGGGTTATGGTTCACCCTCTTATTCCACAGTTGGAGAGCTTGGCCCGTCCCTTGGCTGCTCAACTGGGATATCAGTTGGTGCAGATGGTTTTCCACACCAACCAGCATCCGCCAGTTCTGCGGGTGGATATTCGCCCACTGGATCCCGACCGAGAAACCAGCCATGCCGATTGCGAAGCCATGAGCCAAGCCTTGGAAGTCGAGCTGGATCGGGTGGATCTGATCCCAGGCCAGTACGTGTTAGAGGTGTCCAGCCCTGGCATCAGCAACCTTCTCACCAGCGATCGTGACTTTGTGGTTTTCAAAGGGTTTGCGGTGGAGGTGACCTTGGATCCGCCCTACAAGGGCAAAGCCGTTTGGTCAGGACACCTGCTGGGTCGGGATGAAGAGAGGGTTGCCTTATCCCTCAAGGGGCGGCGAGTCCAGTTGCCCCGCGCTGCGGTGCAGCGGGTTGCCCTCTCCTCGGAAACCGACTAGGAGACAGGAGGTATAGAGAGCGTTTGACCGCCAATTGTGCGGCCCTCTCTTTGCATCCAAGATGCGGCTTGCGCAGCGATGCAGTTCGCGCTGGGGAGCAATAGCAGCAGTAAGTTTCATGAGGTTTATGCAGGAGGACAGTGGCTATGGCAATGGTGCCTCTGCCGGGTTTGGCGGAAATGGTGGAGATGATCTCGCGGGAGCGCAACTTGCCCCGCCATGTGGTCACCGACGCCCTGCGAGAGGCCCTGCTCAAGGGCTACGAACGCTACCGCAAAACCATCCAGCGAGATGTGGTCTTTGCAGAAGACCACTTCCGAAACTTTGATGTGGAGTTGAATGTGGAGGCAGGAGGCTTTCGCGTTTTGGCCACCAAAGCCATCGTTGAGCAGGTACAGGATCCGGATCACGAGATCTCTCTATACGATGTGCAGCAGGATTACCCAGAAGCCGAAGTGGGCTGGGAAGTCACGGATGATGTCACCCCACAACAGGCGGAATTTGGCCGCATGGCGGCCATCCAAACCAAGCAGGTGCTGGCGCAAAAGTTACGGGATCAGCAGCGCCGTCTGATTCAGGAAGAGTTCCGCGATCTGGAAAAAACCGTACTGCAGGCACGGGTGCTGCGCACGGAGCGGCAGACGGTGATTATGTCGGTATCCAGCGGTTTCGGACAGCCTGAGGTGGAGGCAGAACTGCCCAAGAAGGAGCAGTTGGCCAGCGATCGCTACACCCCCAACACGGTGATGAAGGTTTATCTCAAGGAAGTTCATGGGGGATCCCGGCGGGGGCCACAGCTTTTGGTTTCCCGGGCCGATGCCGGCTTGGTGGTGAACCTGTTCGCCAACGAGGTGCCGGAGATTGAAGAGGATATCGTGCGGATTGTGGCGGTGGCGCGGGAGGCCAACCCCCCTTCTCGAAATGTGGGGCCACGTACCAAGATCGCGGTCGATACGGTGGAGCGGGATGTGGATCCGGTGGGGGCTTGTATTGGCGCGAGGGGATCCCGGATTCAGGCGGTGGTAGCAGAGCTGCGCAATGAGAAAATCGATGTCATCCGCTGGTCACCAGACCCAGCCACTTACATTGCCAATGCCCTCAGCCCGGCCAAGGTGGTGGAGGTGCGGCTGGTGGATCCGGAAATCCAGCAGGCCCATGTGTTGGTCAACAGCGACCAGCTCAGTTTGGCCATCGGCAAAGAGGGGCAAAATGTGCGCCTGGCAGCCCGCCTCACCGGTTGGAAAATCGACATCAAGGAAGTGGAGAGCTACCGCGCAGCGCTGGAGGAGGCCCAAGCGCAAGGATTGCCTTATCCCTTCATCACTCCAGCAGCACTGGAGCGCTTCCGACGGCGGGCCGAACGGGCTGCTTTGGGCCTAGAGGATGAAGAATACGAAGAAAAGCGCCGCTTGGAGGAAGAGGAGCTGGCGGGGGACGATAGGCTGGAGGAAGGCTGGGCTGAGGAAGACGAGGACTTCGACTACGACGCTGAGTTCGACATTGCCCAACCCAAAGGGTGAGGCCCAGGATCCCCTGAGCAGGCGAGGGACAGCTCCCCTCGCTAGACTTGAGCAGAAGACGTTCCCCAACAGCCCTTGACATCCTCTCTGCCCATCATCCTTGGCGTATCAGGCGCTTCAGGGATGCTCTATGCTGTGCGTGCTCTGCATGTTCTGCTCAACCTGGGCTACCACGTCGAAGTGGTGGTCTCTAAAGCGGCCTATCAGGTGTGGCAGGGAGAACAAGGGGTGCTGCTGCCGACAGACCCCCGCGAGCAGGCCCACTTTTGGCGACAACAAGCCGAAAGCAGCGGTGGATCCCTGGTTTGTCATCGCTGGCAGGATGTGGGGGCAACCATTGCCAGTGGCTCCTACCGCACCCAAGGGATGTTGGTGATCCCGTGCAGCATGGGTACAGTTGCCAAGTTGGCTGCCGGCTTGAGTTCGGATCTGCTGGAGCGGGCTGCCGATGTGCAGCTCAAGGAGGGACGACGCTTGGTGGTGGTGCCGCGGGAAACCCCCTTTAGCCTGATTCACCTGCGCAACTTGACCACCCTGGCAGAAGCAGGGGCGCGCATTGTTCCGGCCATTCCGGCTTGGTACCACCAGCCGCGCACCATCTTGGACTTGGTAGATTTTGTGGTGGTGAAGGCGTTGGATCAGTTCGGTATTGATGGCGATCTCATTCGCCGCTGGCAGGGAATGCGCCAGCATCAGATCCTCAAGCTGCCCTCTGAACTTTAAAGTGGGATCCCTTTTCCCGGCAGGAAGCTTGGATTTGACTTGGGGGTATTCCAACCTAGGGAGTGCCCCATGTTGATGCCCCTCACCCCCAGCCCCTCTCCCAAGGAAGAGGGGAGTTGGTTCTGGGTCAATCAGGCAGTGCAATCAACAGTTTCGCTGCTGTTGGGAGGGACGTTGCTACATCTTGCCGGGAATAGCTCAAATAACTTGCTGAACTATCTGGCCAGGGGATCCCGCTGAAGGTGGGTGGGCAGGTCAGGGCAGGTCTCCAAACTGGCCGCCCATTCCCCGATGAGGGTGTTGACCCAGTGGGGCAGCTCGTCGTGGGCACAGTGGCCTACTCCTGGCAACTTCACCAAGGTGAGGGCAGGTTGCCAGCGCTTAAATTGGTCTGCCAAAAAACTGGGCACAGCCGGATCTTCTTGGCCCCAGAGCAGCAAGATGGGCATTTTTAGGGTAGGCAGTAGGCGCTTGGGGCTGTCGAAGCGGCGGCAGAGAATGGCCCTCAGGCTATCCAAAAACACGTGGGCTGCCCCCGGCTCAAAGGCTGGCCTCTGGAAGATCTGCACCAGCTCGTCATCCACCTGCTCATCCCGTTTGTAGACATTTTTAATCCAAGCCCGCAGCACCTCGGTTTGCCGCAGCCAGTTGAACAGGTGGGGATAGGTGAGTGGGCAACCCAACACAGCCAGGATCCCATCGCAAAGGGCCTGCACCAAGACATCCCAGGGAGGGGGTAATTCTTCGGGGTGAGGCCCATCGGCACAACTGATCAAGCACAAGCCTTTCACCATTTGGGGATAGCGGGCGGCGGCAATTACCCCCACCAAGCCTCCAATGGAGTGACCCACCAGGATGCTGGGCTGCTGGATGTGAGTTTGCCAAAACTCGTACACCTGCTCTACCCACAGATCAACGCTGTAGGCGATCTCCGGCTTGGCACTCTTGCCAAATCCCAGCAAGTCAAGGGCATAGACGGAGCGCTGGGATCCCAGAGGGACAATGTTGTGACGCCAATGGCCCACCGAGGCCCCAAATCCATGGATCAAAAGGGCCGGAGCTGCCGTTAAGTTGACTACACCGGCAAGGGTTTGGGCGCGACTGGGGGTGTAGGTGAAATGGATGGGCCAGCCCCGCCAATGCCAGGTTTGGGAGTAGCCGTAGCGAGGCAAAGCTGACAAGGGATCCCTGTCGCTGCCCGTTGGGGGAGGGGAGGGCGCATCAACGGAGGAAAAACCGGGATCGCCAACGCGAGCAGAAGGGGAAGGATGGGAGTTGAGTCCGTGCAAGGGAGGAGTAGGTGAAAACAATGGGCTCATCTCCAATGTAGGCTAGACCCATCTTAGTGGTTTCCTCAGATCGTCTAAGACGGACTTTGCCACCGGTTCTTCTACTCTTCTAAGACATGCCAGCATGACTGTGTCCCCGACTCCAGACCCGATGGATAAAGCCTTCGGGATAGACCCGATTACCGCCGCCAGCTTTCGCCAGATCGATCAAGAGATCGGCCCCCACCCCTGGCAAGGGATCCCTTATGAGGTGGTGCGCCGCGCCATTCATGCCACTGCCGACTTTGAGCTGCGGGATCGCTTTTTCTTCAGCCCCAACGCCGTTGAGCAAGCCCTGGCAGCCCTGCGGCAAAAGCAGCCTGTCATTGTCGATGTCAGGATGGTGGCAGCCGGGATCCAGTCAGGTCTAAAAGTACAAGGGATCCCCCTCTATTGCGCTTTGGACTGGGTGGAGGAGCCCCGTTGGCCCGGTCAAACCCGTGCCGCCAATGGGATGGTGAACTTAGCACGCCGCCATCCGGAAGCCCTGTTTGTCGTCGGCAATGCCCCCACTGCACTGCTGGCTTTGGTGGAGGAGATTCGGGCGCAGCGGGCCAAGCCGACCTTGGTGATTGGAGTACCGGTGGGATTTGTGGCGGTGGAAGAGGCCAAGCAGGCGTTGGCACAAACGGATGTTCCCCAGATTCGCGTAGAGGGCCGCAAAGGCGGATCCCCAGTTGCCGCTGCCGTTGTCAATGCCCTTCTCCTAGCAGCTCAGCGGGATCCCATCCCCGACTGACTAGAATTGGATTGGAAGGGTATCTTCAGACTTTCCCATGACCCCAGAACAAGAGGAGTGGCTGATCCGCAACCTTCAGCAACAACAAGAGCAAATCCAAGAAATGCGGGCCGCACAGCAGCGGTCTGCCGAGCGCTTTGAGGCGCAAATGGCCGAGATGCGGCAGGGATTTGCAGCCCAAATCTCCGAGATACGAGAGGGATTCGCAGCTCAGATAGCTGAGATACGGGCCGAGCAGCAGCGGTCTGCTGAGCGCTTTGAGGTGCAAATGGCCGAGATGAGGGCTGAACGCCAAGCCGCAGAGGCTCAATTTCAAATCGAGATCCAAGAAATCAGGGCGTTAATTCAACACAACCAGGAGCGAATTCGACAGAACGAAGAGCGGGGAGATGAGCTGGAGGTGGCCATACAGGAGTGCCGCCGGGATATGCAGGCCGGGTTTGCAGAACTGAGGGAAGCGCAAGCCATGATGATGGAGCAATTTCGGGAGCGGGATGGCCGCCCAATCGAGGCTCAACTCAGCTTTATTCGCGAGATGCGAGAAATGCAACGGGAAGTGGCAGAGCTGCGACTGGATTTTCTCAATCCCATGCGCCAATACCACCCGCCTGTCGAACGTTAAATGGCTACGGCAGCGCCCGGCTGGTCACCTCAGCTGGCAGTTGTAGGGGTAGCGGGGGATGGCTCTGTGGCTTCCTGGGGGATCCCCCCCCTTTCCCAAGCCAAGGTCTTGGCAGGAGCCCCTCATCTGCTCCGGCACTTTGCCGATCATCCAGCCCGCAAGATCCCCCTCACCGGGCCGGTGGAAAGCTGGATCCCACTTTTGCAGCAGGAGATGGCTCAGGGATCCCTAGTCTTGTTGGCCAGCGGGGATCCGCTTTTTTTCGGGATTGGGCGCCTGCTGACGGAATATTTCCCGGCGGAGCAACTGGCTTTTTACCCCCAAGTCAGCTCAGTGCAGTTGGCCCTGAACCGCTTGCAGATTCCCTGGCAGGAGGCAACCGTTGTCAGCCTGCATGGCCGAGGGGTGGAGCGGCTGCAGGACGCTCTCAAACAAGGATCCCCCCTCATCGTGGTTCTGACCGATCCGGAGCATACGCCGATGGCCTTGGCCCGCTTTATCTCCGACCTGCGGCTGCCGGTGCGCTACCAAGCCTGGGTCTGTAGCCAACTGGGATCCCCTCAAGAACAGATCGTGCCTCTCCTGGAAGGTCAGAATCCATCCTTCCCCAACCCCAACCTGGTGGTGCTGCGACGGGTGGAGCCGGAGCCAGATCCCCATCGCTGGCCTTTGGTAGGGATCCCGGACGACCAGTTCTACACCTTTCCCGATCAGCCCGGCTTGATGACCAAGCAGCCCACCCGCCTGCTCACCTTGGGATCCCTGCAGCTTCCCCAGGAGGGCGTGGTGTGGGATATTGGTGCCGGCACCGGCTCGGTGGCCGTCGAAATAGCCCGTCTTTCCTCCCAACTGCAGGTGTACGCTGTTGAGCGGAATGCCACCGGCATCTGTCTGATTCGGCGCAACCGGCAACGCTTTGGCCTGGAGAACCTGCAAGTCATCCCAGGAACAGCCCCCCAAGTGTTGGCCGACCTGCCGGATCCGGATCGGGTGGTGCTGGGTGGCGGCGGCAAAGGGATCTGCGATCTGCTGCCGGTGGTGGCAGCCCGCCTACGGCCTGAGGGGATCTTAGTGGCCAACTTCGCTACCCTGGAAACCTGCAGCGAAGCCCTGCAATGGCTGCGTTCGCGCGGCTGGCAAGTCCGAGTGGATCACGTTCAGATCTCCCGCTCCGCCCCCCTGGCCGAGGGCACCCGCTTTGCCCCCCTGAACCCGGTTTACTTGCTGCAGGGGATCCCTTCAAACTCGGAATCGCAGTGAACTTCCTCGTTACTAAAAAACTGGGTCTAAAGCCCTGCCCTTCTAGGGCGGCTTTGTGCTATGCCGCTCGCAGCGGCAGGGTAGTCAACCGCTCTAGAAACCCAACAGTCTCACGACTGGATGCAGCCTTGGCAGGTTTTGGAGTTGTTGTTCGCAACGGTACCTAAGGGCATTAGGGAACCGCTCCGTGCTTGCGCCAGCGGCGCGTAGCGCTTGGGGGAACGCCTGGGGAGATGAGCACCGCTGCTTTGGAAGGGCAACCGGACAGAGTAAGTGCTGTCGCAGAACCAGGAACTAGAATCCCCTGCCTTTAGGCAGGGGGGTATGTCAACCTGCTTCCTGACTCCCCTCTCTTGGGGAGTAGGGAAAAGCTAGCCCTCGTCCTCCTCATCAGTGGTGAATCCTGGTCGGTACACGTAGGAGGGGGGACGGTTGGTCTTCTTGATTTGGTCTTTGATGGACTCCAGGTCGATGTAGCGATCCGCCAAGTTGATCAGTTGATCGCTGGTCATGGAACGCAAGCTGACCACCTCCACTCGCGCCCCTTGGTAGCTGACGGCATTGACCGCGTAGGCCAAGTCCCCATCGCCGCTCACCAGCACAGCCGTCTCATACCAGCGCACCAGCGACAGCATATCCACGGCAATTTCCACATCCAGGTTGGCTCTCTTGGATCCATCGGGCAACTGGGTTAGCTCTTTGGTAACCACGCGGTAGCCATTGCGGCGCATCCAGAGCAAAAACCCTTGCTGCTTTTCGTTGTTGCGATCGACGCCGGTGTAGAAAAAAGAGCGCAAAAGAGGTGACCGGCCACTCAGCGTCTTCAGCAGACGGGTGTAGTCGATCTCAATGCCCAGTTGCAGAGCGGCATAGAACAGATTGGATCCATCGATGAATATGGCCACACGCCCACGGTTGTCCTGCAAGGGATCCGCAGGCTGAAAGCCGGGATCAGGATCAAGACGCAGCATTCGGGTTTTCTTCTCCAAGTTTTGACAAAAGGGCAGAAAAAAGGAGGTGTTAAATGGGTTTAATCGCCAATACAGCTTTTTCCGGCAGCACTGACTACAGCTAATGCAGACGCCTCTTTTGGGCGATAGGGATCTTACTGCTTCCCGGAGTGATCTGCAGAATTCCCATGAAGTCGGAAAAAGCCGTGAGAGGGTGCCCCAAGCCCTGGGACACATGATTTACCCTAGCGCAGGAGAGACGGTCCACAGAGAAGATTTCCAAAATCCTAAAGAAAAAATACTTACGATAAGGAGAGGCTTTGCGGATGGAGTGCAGGGATGGGCCGGTGCCTTACCGCTTTTCGCGCCCCTTGCACAGAGGGGTACTGCGCAGCCGCTACAAGCGGTTTTTGGCCGATGTGGAACTGGAAAATGGGCAACAGATCATCGCCCATTGCCCCAACACAGGGCCGATGAGCGGGGTCTGTCAGGCCGGAGCGCCTGTGTACCTCTCCCATCACCCAGAGCCGACACGGAAACTGGCCTACACCTGGGAGATGATCCAGGTGGATGGGGTATGGGTGGGGATCAACACCAGCTTGCCCAATCGCCTGGTGGAATGGGGGCTGGAGCGAGGGTGGCTTCCCCAGTTGGCAGGGTTTTCTCGCTGGCAGCGGGAGGTGACCTGCGGCAAGAGCAAAATCGACTTTCTGCTGACAGGAGATGCCGGCTCCGCCTATCTGGAGGTGAAGAACACCACCTGGGCCAAGGGATCCCGTGCGCTGTTTCCCGATACGGTGACCACTCGTGGCCAAAAACACCTGGAAGATTTGATCGCGGTGCGCCAACAGGGTCAGCGTGCCCTGCTGATGTACTGGATCAATCGCGCCGATTGCACCGAGTTTGCCCCCGGCGAAGAACGGGATCCCCGCTATGCCCGTCTGTTTCGTGAGGCCCTGCAAGCCGGAGTGGAGATGTTGCCCTATCGGGTCGAGGTTTCGCCGACAGGGATCCGACCCTTGGGTTTGGCCAAAATCGTTGTCTAGGCACCCCAAAAGAAGGGGCAAGCTCTCTGGAAACGGCTGGGGATCGCCTATAATTCTGTTTTCTCCAGATTCTTAGTTTTCCAAGCACTTGAGGACCATGAGCGAATCTTCCTCCCGTCCTCATCACATTGTTCTCACCTCCCATCCCTCCCCCTATGGGACGCAAGCCCAGCCGATTCGCTGGGGATCCTTGGATCCACTGCAGCGGGGGCCGGTGGTGGGTAGCCTGACCAATCTTGCCCATCGCAATGTCATCGGCACCCATGCGGGAGCCTACGCTGTTTACCGGGCATTGGCTGTGGCCAGGGGCTCTTTGCAGGCGGATCACCGCGCCGATTTAACCAATACTGCCCCGGTGGTGTCGATTGGCCCTCACCCAAGCTGGGGAGATCCAGACCGGATTGTGTCTTTGGATCCCTGGGGAGCGGTTGTGGGAGAAGTCTTTGCCCCCCTCTATGCCCAGGGCTACGATATTCGCCCCACCATTGCCATTACCCAGGCCCACATCCACATGCCCGAACTGCAGGAGGCGGTCAACAGAGGGCGGTTACGGGTGGATGGCCGGATCCTCAAAGACAACGGCAGCCTGGTGGTCACCAAAGCCGCAATCGAGCCGGTCTGGTACCTGCCGGGGATCGCCAAGCGATTGCAGGTCAGCGAAAGCCTGCTGCGCCGCACCCTTTTCGAGCAGACGGGAGGCATGTTTCCAGAATTGGTAACCCGCCCAGACCTATCGGTGTTTTTGCCGCCCATCGGTGGCCAGACGGTGTACATCATCGGGCAAGTGGCCGCCATCACTGACCCGGCTTTACCCCTGGCGGTGCGGGTTCACGACGAATGCAATGGTTCCGATGTGTTTGGCTCGGATATTTGCACCTGCCGCCCCTATCTGGTGCACGGTATTGAAGAATGTGTTAGGACAGCCCAAGCCGGTGGAGCTGGGGTGATTGTGTACCTGCGCAAAGAAGGCCGTGCCTTGGGAGAGGTGACCAAATTTTTGGTCTACAACGCCCGCAAGCGTCAGGAAGGGGGGGATCGAGCTGATGCTTACTTCACCCGTACCGAGTGTGTGGCAGGGGTGCAAGACATCCGCTTCCAGGAGCTGATGCCGGATGTGCTCCATTGGCTGGGCATAACCCGAATCGATCGCCTGATTTCCATGAGTGACCTTAAGTATCGAGCCATCACCAACGCCGGCATTGAGGTCGTACAGCGGGTGCCCATCCCGGAAGAGCTGATCCCGGCGGATGCCCGTGTGGAGATTGAGGCCAAAAAAGCTGCCGGTTATTACACCGAGGGTGAGGTACTGGATGCAGAGCGGCTGGCCCAAATCCGAGGAAGGGCCTTGGTGGAGTGAGCGGGATCCCTCATGCAAGTGGCCACCTGGAATGTCAACTCCATTCGCAGCCGGCTGCCTCAGGTTTTGGCTTGGCTGGACAGCCAGGGATCCCTGGATGTGCTCTGCCTGCAGGAGACCAAGGTGGTGGATGAGGACTTTCCCCGAGCGGCCTTTCAGGAGCGGGGCTTTCATGTGGAGGTCTACGGGCAAAAGTCCTACAACGGTGTGGCTCTGATCAGCCGGGATCCCCCGGAAAAAGTGGAACGGGGGTTTGGTGCGCTGTTGCCTGCGGCGGCAGATTTGGATGAGCAAAAGCGGCTGATGAGTGCTATCTACCGCGGGATCCGTATCCTCAACCTTTATGTGCCCAACGGTGCTGAGGTGGGATCGGAAAAATATGCCTATAAATTGCGCTGGCTGGCCACGCTGAAGGATTACCTGACCGTTGCCCTGAGCCAAGGGGATCCCATCTTGCTCTGCGGGGACTTTAACATTGCCTTGGAAGATCGGGATATTTACGATCCCCAAAAAGCAGGAGAAATTATGGCTTCCGAACCGGAGCGACAAGCCTTGCGGGAGATCTTGGCTTTAGGATTTGAGGATGCGTTTCGCAAGTTCACCCCCGATCCCGGCCATTTTAGCTGGTGGGACTATCGCTCAGGCGGGTTTCCAAGGAATCGCGGCTGGCGCATTGATCACCATTATCTATCTCGTGAGCTACAGGAGAAAGCCACCGCTTGTTGGATCGATGTTGAGCCACGGCGGGCGGAAAAACCCAGCGATCATGCCCCTGTCGTTGTCGAGCTTGCGGTCTAAGTCAGCTAAGAGGCTTTCTCCTCCCACGGTTTATGGCAACAGCAGCAATCCCTCAACTCCCATCCGTCAGGAGCAAAACGATCGCCACATAGAATTAATCAAATAGGATTAATCAAACAACCCTCAAAATGAAGTGGCCTCTTCGAGAATTTTCAGCAGGTGTTGCCGCTGTTCTGGGCTAAGGACTTGCCGCATTTCCAGAACTGCCTCAAAACGTTTGGCATTCACTTCTTGGGTTAGCTGTTGTACTCGCTGAAATTGAGCTGCCACTTCTGACTCAGGGGCATCGCTGACCAGCAACTCCCGCAATTGACGGCGGGCTGCCCTCCACTCCAAAATGCGATCCAACAACTCTTCCTGTTTGCGGTGGCGGATCTGCTGCAATTGCCGCAACTGCTCGTCGGAGAGGTTCAGCTCCCGCAAATTGCGAGCAAAGGGGCGGCGCAAATCCATCATCCGCAGGGGGCGCGGCTGGCCCATTACCGGTTCACCCAGGGATCCCAGGTACAGGGGCAAGATGGGGATCCAGATCCAAGCGTTTCTCATGGTTCTTGTCAGGCTTTTTCTAGGAATCCGGCCAAGGTCTCAGAAGTCTCAACGGTGCAAGGGTCAATTGACAGGGGCCTATTCGGGTTTGTGAGGTTGATGGATTTAGGATCCCGCTGGATCGCGTTCTATCCACCAAGTTTCGGTTTCTGTTCCCTCTGGGCTCAGCAGGCTTCCCCAGGTGCTCACCAAAAAACTTTCTAGGGCTTCGGTCTCCTGGGCCACCACCTGTACCTGCCAACGCTGATAGCCAACCCAGCCGAGCAAAGCGCCCGCCAAGAGGGAGATGCCAACCCAACGCCAGGAGCGCTTGGTTCGGCCATGAAGTGGATGAGTCGCCACAGCCTGAAGGATCTGCTCCTCCAGCCCAGAGTCCGCAGGGGGAGAGAGGGGGCGATATTGACGCAAAAAGTGGCGCAGCCGCTCTTCTTCAAGGGGATTGAGGTGCTTGCTCATGGGGTAATGCCCTCCTGAAGTAGGTGTTGACGGATGGTGGCACGGGCGTGAGACAGCCGGGACTTCACCGTTCCCACCGGGATCCTTAAAATCTCGGCAATCTCTTTCTGGGGCAGGTCTTCTAAGTCGTGCAGAATCAGAACCATTCTGTGTTCGGGGCTGAGCTGGGCCATGCCTCGCTGTAGAGCCTGTTGGTAGTGCAAGTGCATCAGGTCGGGGCCAGGGTGAGCGACATCCGATCTAAGAGCCAGGTTTTGGGTTTGGGAGCGTTGCCGGGCGCAGCGTCGCCGCTGATCTGAGGCCACATTCCAACAGATGCGGTACAGCCAAGTGGAAAACTGGGCCGAGCCGCGAAACCGAGGCAACCCTTTCCAGGCGCGAATAAACACTTCCTGTACCAGGTCATCCAAAAGATCGGCTCCACACAAGGGATAAAGGATATTCCGTACCGACTGCTGGTATTTGCGGTAGAGTTGGCGAAAGCTCTGGCTGTTGCCGTTGAGGCAGCGCTGGATCAGCTCCCAATCCGATGTATCCTTTGCCGCCTGCACGAGACTGGGCTCCCTTGTTCTCGACCTTGCCTTGTCTGACTCTCAATGTCCCCGAAAGGTTCAAAGGATCCCTGTCTACGATGGCCCTCCACTTCCCGCCAAGATACCGGCATCTTCTGATTGCCGTTTTCCCTCGAAAGGTACCCGCCGGCAGGTGTAGACAAGCCAATCCCTCTTGCCTGTTCGCACTTTCTCAATCCCAATTCTGTTGGATTCTATCGGATCATCGATCTACAATTCCAATAACACCAAAAAGAGGGAATGAAAAGCTGATCTTCATAGCTGCCTGGCCATGATCAAAACAACTCAAATATCGGATCAAACCGATCTGTTTGGATTCCTCTATCGTCACCCGACGCTTACCCTTGCCATTCTGTTGGGGCCACCTCTCATTTGGTTGCTGATCTTTTACTTGGGGCCGCTGCTGGCGCTGCTGCTGCAAAGTTTTTATCATCTGGATCCCTTTACCGGCCTGATCCTGAGAAAATTGACTTTGGCCACCTATCGAGAGCTGCTCACTCCGGCCAATGTGGATATCTTTGTCCGCAGCTTGACCATGGCTTTGGCAGTCACTTTGGCTGACATTGTGTTGGCTTTTCCTCTGGCTTATACCATGGTCAGACTGGCCTCTCCTCGCTGGAAGGGCTTTTTGTATTTGTCGGTGCTCCTACCGCTCTGGTCTAGTTATTTGATTCGGGTTTACGCCTGGAAGTTGATCCTGGCCAAAGAAGGGATCCTCACCTACCTACTTGCCCATGTGGGCCTGCAGGGCTGGATGGAAAAGATTTTGCAGTTGCCCGGAATCGGTGGGCCATCACTGGCTGTATCTAACTTGGGTATTTTCTTGGTGTTTCTCTATGTTTGGCTGCCCTACATGATTCTGCCGATTCAGGCGGCTTTGGAGCGAGTGCCCGATAGCTTAATTGAGGCTTCTGCAGATCTAGGGGCTCAGGGTTGGCAAACATTCCGCTATGTCATTTTTCCCCTCGCGTTGCCAGGGATCCTGGCCGGGTCGGTCTTTACCTTTTCCTTAACGTTGGGAGATTTTGTGGTGCCCTATTCCCTGGGCAATTCCAGCTATTTCATTGGGCAGGCAGTTCTCGCCTTTCAGGGCACCTCTGGCAACATTCCCTTGGCGGCAGCCTTCACGGTTGTGCCGATGGGGATCATGATCGTTTATCTGCTGGTGGCCAAGCGGCTGGGGGCTTTTGAGTCGGTGAGCTAGTCTAATGTGAGGATTTTTCCGGGACATGAGGGATCAACTGAGCTAGGCTGATAAGTGTTAACGAATGTATCGGGCTGTCCCTATGGTGCTCTTTGGCTTTGGCAAACTTGGCAAGAAACTGTCCCTGCCCAAACCGGAAGAAGCGTTGCCGGGCCGGGCCGAGCCGATGGTGATCGTGAATCGGCATTTTGTCAACGGCAACCCGCTGCAGCCGCCTTTTCCTGAGGGCATGGAGCTGGCCTTGTTTGGCATGGGCTGCTTCTGGGGGGCAGAGCGCAGGTTTTGGCAGGTGCCAGGGGTGTTCAGCACGGCGGTGGGCTATGCCGGCGGGTTTACCCCCAACCCCACCTATGAAGAGGTCTGCACCGGCCTGACCGGCCACAACGAGGTGGTGCGGGTGGTTTACGACCCGGCTCAAGTCAGCTATGCCCAACTGCTGAAGGTGTTTTGGGAAAATCACGACCCTACCCAGGGGATGCGCCAGGGCAATGACGTGGGCACCCAATACCGCTCCGGCATCTATGTGTATTCTCCGGCGCAGCGGGAGCTGGCGGAAAAAACCCGCGATCTCTATCAGCAGGCCCTAACTGCCCACGGCTATGGCCAGATCACCACCGAGATCCTGGATGCGCCTGAGTTCTACTACGCCGAAGACTACCACCAGCAATACCTGGCCAAGAATCCGCGCGGCTACTGTGGCCTGGGGGGCACCAGGGTTTGTCTGCCGGAGATCCTCACCGAGCCTGCCTAGCCCCAACCCAACCGTCAAAAGACTCGGCGGGAATGGGATCCCCGCTCCATCACCTCTTTGGCCACCAAGGTCACCACCGCCAGCAAAGAGAGCACCACCGCAGCCGCGTAGGCTGAAGCAGTGGCGTAACTGCGGTAGGCATCTTCCACGAACAGGGGCAGGGTTTGGGTGCGCCCAATGATGTTACCGGAGACCACGGCCACAGCGCCGAACTCCCCCATGGCGCGGGCATTGGTCAAGATGACGCCGTACAAAAGGCCCCAGCGGATGTTGGGCAAGGTAATTCTCCAAAAGATCTGCCAGGGGGTTGCCCCCAGCGTTTTGGCGGCCTCTTCCTGGTCGGTGCCTGCTTCCTCCAACACCGGCAACACTTCCCGTGCCACAAAAGGAAGGGTGATGAAAGCCGTTGCCAACACAATACCCGGAAACGCAAAGATAACCCGCAGGTTCCAGGATCCCAGCCAACCCTGACGCCCGAAGATGAGCACCAGCATTAGGCCGGCCACCACCGGGGAAATGGAAAAGGGCAGATCGATCAGGCTCAGCAGCAGCGCCCGCCCCGGAAACCGCCGGTGGGCAATGGCCAAGGCGGCACAGAGGCCGAAAAAGGTATTGAGGGGCACAACGACCAGCGCCGTCAGCACCGTCAATCGCAGGGCACTGAGCAACTCCCGCTCCGTCAGGCGATGGAGAAAGGCTGGGATCCCTTCTCGAAACGCCTGATAGAAGATGTTCACCACCGGGATCCCCAGCAGCAGCGCGATGTAGAGCCCGACAATCCCGATCAATAGGCCCGACAGCCAAGGGTTTGTCAATGGCTCCGGTTTGACACCCGATACTCCGTCAGGTTTCATGGCGACTTCCCCAGGCTTGCAGAAGGTTAATGACCACCAGCGACAGGAAAGAGATCCCCAGCATCACCGTTCCGATCACCGTTGCCCCGGCATAGTCGTGTTGCTCCAGCCGCTGAATCACCAACACCGCCGCGATCAAATCCCGAAAGGGAATGCTGGAAGCAATGATCACCACAGAGCCGTATTCCCCAACGGCGCGGGAAAACCCCAGGGCCACCCCGGTGAGCACTGCCGGCAGGATCTGAGGCAGCACCACCCGCCGGAAGGTCTGAAAGCGGGAAGCCCCCAAACTCCAGGCTGCCTCTTCCACGTCTTTCTCCAGCTCCTGCAACACCGGCTGCACCGTCCGCACCACAAAGGGAAAAGAAATAAACAGCATCGCCACCCCCACCCCCAAGCGAGTAAAGGAGATGCGGATCCCAAAGGGGGCCAAAAGGGATCCCACCCAGCCATTGCTGCTGTAAACCGTCGCCAGGGTGAGGCCGGCTACTGCAGTCGGCAGAGCAAAGGGCAGATCGATCAACCCCTCTAGGAGCTTTTTGCCGGGGAAGGCGTAGCGCACCAACACCCAAGCGGTCAGGGTGCCCATCACGCCGTTAACCAGGGCTGCCAGCAACGCGGTTACAAAAGTAACTTCATAGGCGGAGAGGGCTACGGGATCCGTGGCAATCCGCCAAAACTCTGCCCAGCCCACAGTGCTGGACTTGGCGATCAAGGCAGCCAGCGGCAGAACCAACATCAACAAGAGATAGCCCAAGGTCAGCCGCCACGGCCAAGACAGTTGAGACAAAGCTTGCAGCAACGTTCCTCAAGCTCCCACTGGCACTCGGGTCATTTCGGTTTTTTTGTCGTTTTTTTTGACGGGAAAGGCTTTCACCACCTTGGGGCGCACATAGACCTGCTGCCCTACCTGCAGGGGTTGGTTGGCATATTGCTCGCGGCTGAGATGGGCCCATAGGGATCCGCCATCGCTCAGAACCAGCTCCGCTTGGATCTCCCGCCCCAGGTGGATGATCTCCTTAACACGGGCAGAAACACCACTGCTGCCGGGGTTCACCTCGATCTGCACATCGTGGGGGCGCAAGAAAAGCTGATGCGGGCCAGTCTGCACCTCAGGAAGCTGGCAGGAGAGTTGGGAACGGGGAGAAAGCTCGTTGACCGGGCCAATAAAGCTCATCACAAAAGGGGTGGCCGGATGGTCATAGATTTCCGCCGGGGATCCCACCTGTTCGATCCGCCCCTGGTTCATCACCACGATCTGATCCGCCACCTCCATGGCTTCCTCTTGGTCGTGGGTTACAAAGACCGTTGTCACGTGCACCTCGTCGTGCAAGCGCCGCAGCCACTTGCGCAGCTCTTTGCGGACTTTGGCATCCAAGGCCCCAAAGGGCTCATCCAACAGCAACACCTGCGGCTCCACCGCCAAAGCGCGGGCCAGGGCCACCCGCTGCCGCTGCCCCCCCGAGAGTTGAGAGGGGTAGCGATCCCCGAACCCCGATAGCTGCACCAGCTCCAGCAGCTCATCCACCCGCGCCTGGATCTCGGCCCGCGAAGCCTTGCGGATCTCCAAGCCAAAGGCGATGTTCTGCCGCACCGTCATGTGCTTGAACAGAGCATAGTGCTGAAAGACAAAACCAATGTTGCGCTCTTGAACGCTGGCATGGGTAGCATCCCGCCCGGTGAGGAAAATCCGCCCCGTATCCGGCTTTTCTAGGCCGGCAATGAGACGCAGCAGGGTGGATTTGCCAGAACCCGACGGCCCCAACAAGGCCACCAGGGATCCCGTAGGAATGGTGAGATCGGTGGGGTGAAGGGCTTGAAACTCGCCAAAACGCTTCGATACCCCTTCGATGGTGATACCCATAGGTTCTGCCTAGCTAGTGGTTTGCCTGAGAAGTTGCTGGATCGGTTGCCGGCTGAGTCTTCTTGAGAGGGTGAGGGAAGTTAAGCCCACAGCTAATCTACGGTAAACCTGTCAACAAACCGTTGATACAGCTCCCAGGATAACCTGAACGGGGATGCAAAACAAGGGAGACTCCCTACAACTGGGCTTGGATGCGGTCAAACAAGGCCCCAAAGGACTCCGTCCCGCTGACGCGATCGGCAAAAAAGCGGTTTTGGACAACCTCCCAGCCTCCCAGGTCAGCAACGGTAACCAGCTTCTCAACAGGAGGGTACCGCCAGGCAAACTCTTGGGCCACCGTCGGCTCCACCGGGCGAAAGCCCACCTCGGCAAAGGCCCGCTGCGCTTCTGGGGTGAACAGGTAGTCCACAAAGGCTTCGGCCACGGCACGGGTACCTTTGCGATCCACATTGGCATCCACCACGGCTACGGGGTTGTCAATGGAAATGTTGGGGCTGGGCACCACATAGGACAGGGATTGGCCGCGCAAGCCCGCCAGGATGACCTCATGTTCGTAGGTGATCAGGGCATCTCCTTGCCCTTTCTGGAAAAAAACATCGGTGGCCTCTCGCGAGTCCCGCGGCAAAATGCGGACATTTTTGTAGACCTGGGTGGTGAAGGCCAGAGCCTGGGGTTCAGGGACAGCGCTCCAGAGGGCTAAAAAGTTCCAGCGGGCGCCCCCTGAGGTTTTGGGGTTGGCGGTAACCACCTGCAAGCCGGGCCGAGCCAGATCCGACCAAGAGCGGATCCCCTGGGGGTTGCCCTCCCGCGTTACGATCACCGCCACCGAACGGGTGACGATCCCTTGGTTGGGGGTGCGGACTTCCCACCCCGGCTGAATAAGGCCAGCAGCCACGATGCGCTCCACATCCAGGGCCAGAGCCAAGGCCACCACATCGGCATCCAGCCCGTCAATAACTGCCCGCGATTGCGTCGCCGAGCCGCCATAGCTGCTTTCCACCCGCACCCGTTGCCCCGTTTTCGCCAGCCAATCGGCCTCAAAAGCAGGGATGATCTGCCGGTAAGCATCCCGAGTCACCGCAAAGGAGGCGAGGAGAATGGCCACTTCCCCTTTGGATCCCCCTGAGCCCATGTCGCCGGCACAGCCACCAAGGCCAAGAAGAAGGCCAAAAATTAGGGATCCCATCCCCAGCCACCGTCCCCCGCTCGCCAGCAGCCTCTGGATCCCGGCCATGAGCCGAGACGACAGGATCATTTCCACCTGCCAGGGGATCCCCGACCGGATCCCACCTGTTCTTCTGCCTCCCATGGTTATTCCCCAAACATTTGGCCTATCCCCCTCACCCCCGGCCCCTCTCCCAAAAGGAGATTGAGATCCGCTGCGCGGCAAGGGGGAATGCCTAAACCCTTCCCGTCTTATTCTACGGTAAACCAGTCGGTAAACTGGTTTTTAGCGCTCTGGGGAAAGGACTCCGTCCCGCTGACGCGAACGGCAGGGGATCCCTAGGGGGAGCAGGCGGCGAGAATTGCCGGATCAGGGGTTAAAACCAGATCAGCCTTGAGGATCCCGGGATCCTCTGGAGAGGGGCGCAGCTGGAACCCCAGGCGCTGACACAGGCGGCGCATCGCCTCGTTTTCGCCGAGAACCTCGCCGGTGAGGCGCTGGATCCCTTCGCAGCGGGCCACCTGGATGAGGCGGGTCAACAGCTCCGTGCCGATCCCTTGCCGTTGATAGGGATCCGCCACCAGCATGGCAAACTCCGCTTCTTCGGGAAGGCCGTGTTTCCTGGAGAGGCGGCTGATGCCGAGAATTGAGGACTCCGTCCCGCTGACGCAATTGGCTTCTGGCCCCTGTTTTTCGGCCACCAGGGCAATCTCGCGGTCGTAGTCGTTAAAGCAAATGCGGGTGAGGCGCTCATGGGCGATACGGGCGCTGTATTTGATCGGGTGGAAGTAGCGCAGGTAGACGCTGTAATCGGAGACGTGGCGGTGAAAATCGATCACCAGAGGCTCATCTTCGGGGCGGATGGGGCGAATGGTGATGCCGTCCCGGAAGCTCCAGATGTACTGGGTGGGGTAGGGGCGAATGGCCAAGGGCACCTGGGGATCCTGCTCCGTTCGCAAAATGATGCGGGCATCGAGGGCCACCAACCCCTTGGCAGAAGCCAGTAGCGGGTTGATGTCAATTTCCCGGATGTCTGGTTGTTCGGCCACCAGTTGGCTAAAACGCACCAAGAGCTGTTCCAAAGCCTCCAGATCGACGGCTGGGCGTCCCCGTACCCCCTTGAGGGCTTTGTAGATGAGAGTGTTTTCCATCAAGCGCCGCGCCAAGGTGGTGTTGAGGGGGGGAAGGCCGATGGAGTGATCTTGAAACACCTCCACCAGTTGTCCGCCGCTGCCAAACAGCAACACCGGCCCAAACTGGGGATCCTGACTGCTGCCCAAGATCAGCTCGTAGCCATCCGTGCCCACCAAAGGACTTTGCCCCGCTGCCACAAAGGGCTGCACCGTGACCCCCTGGAAGTGCTCAGGCCCCGCTTTTTCGGTAACGTTGCGGTAAATTTGCCCAAAAGCCCGCCGCACGGCTTCTGCATCGGGCAGGTTGAGCTGCACGCCGCCCACCTCGGTCTTGTGGGTAAGGGTGTGGGAGTAGAGCTTCACCACCACGGGGTAGCCGATGGCCTTGGCCGCCTCCACCGCCGCCTCGGGACTCTCTGCCACCCGCGTTGGCACCACCGGGATCCCGTAGGCGGCCAGGATCTCCTTGGACTCTGCCTCGGTTAGAAGCGTTTGGCCTTCCCGCCGGGCTTGGCTATTCGCGATAGCGGGACGGAGTCCTTGGGTTTGCTGCACCCTGTCGCGCTCTACTGCTGGTGAAGGGGGCAGGGTGGGGGTTTCGTAGAGGGCCTTGAGGTTGTAGCTAAATCGCCACAAATAGCTAAATACCCGCGCTGCTTGGTCTGGGTAGCGGTAGGTAGGGATCCCGGCCTGGTTGAGGATCTGCTCGCCGGCATCCACGCCAGCTCCCCCCATCCAACTGGCCAGAATGGGCTGCCGGGATCCGCTGCGCCGCCAGGTTTCCACCACTTTCTCAGCCGTGCGGGTGGGATCCGTCATGGCTTGGGGGGTGAGGATGACCAGACAGCCCTGGCTGCCGGGATCTTGCAACACCACTTCCAAAACTTGGGCAAAGCGCTCCGGATCGGCATCCCCCAAAATATCAATGGGATTGCCGTGGCTCCAGTGGGGGGGCAAGATCCGGTCGAGCTGCTCCAGGGTTTGGGGGGAGAGCTCGGCCAGGGATCCCCCGGCGCGAATGAGGGCATCGGTGGCCAGCACCCCTGGCCCGCCAGCATTGGTGAGGATGGTGAGGTGGGGCCCCTGGGGGCGGGGCTGCTTGGCCAGTACCTCCGCCATGTCGAACAGATCTTCGATGTGGTCTACCCGCAGCACACCGCAACGGCGAAAGGCCGCGTCCAAAACGGCATCGCTGCCGGTAAGGGATCCCGTGTGGGAAGCCGCTGCTTGGGCCGCCGCTTGGGTGCGTCCAGCCTTGATGGCAATAATGGGCTTGCTCAAGGCCACCTCGCGGGCCGCCGACAAAAAAGAGCGGGCATCCCCGATGGATTCCATGTACAGGACGATGCTGTGGGTGTGGGGATCCTGGCCCAAGTAGTCAATCAGATCTCCCCAGCCCACATCCAGCATGGATCCCAGAGAGATAAAGGCACTGAAGCCCACATTTTCCTGCAGGCTCCAGTCCAAAATCGAGGTGCATAGGGCTCCACTCTGGCTGATGAAGCCCACATTGCCGGCGCGGGCCATTTGGCTGGCAAAGGTGGCATTTAAGCCGGTATGGGGGTTTTGGATCCCTAGGCAGTTGGGGCCAATCAAGCGCAGCTTCCCAGGGACTCCGTCCCGCTGACGCGACCGGATAGTCTGTTGAATTTGCTTCTCCAGCTCCCAGCCAGCAGGGCCCGTTTCCTTGAAACCCGCTGAAAGAACAATTGCGCCCTTGACCCCCACTTCCACACACTCTTGCACCACCTCGGGCACCCCCGCTGCCGGAATGGCAATAATAGCCAGATCCACTGCTTCCGGCAAAGCGGAAAGCCGCTCATAGGCCCGGATCCCCAACACCTGCTGCCGCTTGGGATTGACGGGGTAGACCGTGCCGCCAAAGGGGTAGCTGATGAGGTTCCACAACACCGTCCGCCCCACACTGCCCTCTCGCTCCGTGGCCCCCACCACCGCCACCGAACGGGGCAGAAAAATGGGATCCAATGGGATCCAAAGGATGAGATCGAGCCTTCCAGATATCCACACTGGGGTCTGGCCACTGCCACATACCCTCCTCCTTGCGCTCAGGTCAACGCTGGATCTGGCTGGTGGTAGAGAGCAGAATCCACCCGGCAGCCCTGATAGGCGAGGACATACAGCTCCTTCATATCCTGAATGAGGGGATAGCGGGGGTTGGCGCCGGTGCACTGGTCGTCGAAGGCTTGCTCCGCCATAGTCTCCAGACGGTCGTAGAACTCCCGCTCCTTCTCGCCCAGGGCCTCGCGAATGGTGGCCGGGATCTCCAGTTTCCGCTTGAGCTCTTCAATGGCCTCAATCAGGCGCATGACCTTTTCCTCGTCAGAGGACTCCGTCCCGCTAACGCGAACGGCCCCACCCAACTGCAGGTAATCGGCAATTTCCGCGTAGCGGTGTTTGGCGTTGGGATAGCGGTATTGGGGAAAGATGGCCTGCTTAAAGGGGGCGTCGGTGGCATTGTAGCGGATAACGTGGGAAATCATCAGGGCATTGGCCAGGCCATGGGGCAGATGGAAGGTGGATCCCAGCTTGTGGGCCAGGGAGTGGCAAACCCCCAAAAAGGCATTGGCAAAGGCCATGCCGGCAATGGTGGCGGCGTAGTGAACTTTTTCTCGGGCCTCTGGATCTGCGGCGCCCTTTTCGTAGGCCCGCGGCAGGTAAGTCATCAATAGCTTGATGGCCTGCAGGGCCAGCCCATCGGTAAAGTCGCTGGCCATTACCGACACATAGGCTTCCAGAGCGTGGGTGAGGGCATCGATACCCCCGTAAGCCGTTAGCTTCTTGGGCATCTTAAGGGTGAGATCCGGATCCACGATGGCCATGGTGGGGGTGAGGGCGTAGTCCGCCAGGGGGTACTTGATCCCCACCCGGTCATCGGTCACCACGGCAAAAGGCGTCACCTCGGATCCCGTGCCGGAAGTGGTGGGGATGCAGATGAGCTGAGCTTTTTGTCCCAGTGGGGGCAGCTCGTAAACTCGCTTGCGGATGTCCATAAAGCGCATCGCCAAGCCATCAAACTCCACCTGGGGCTGCTCGTACATCAGCCACATCACCTTGGCCGCATCCATTGGGGATCCCCCGCCGACTGCAAGGATCACATCCGGTTGAAACTGGCGCAACTGCTCCAGACCGCGATTGACGTTGCTGAGGGTGGGATCCGGCTCTACATCGTGGTACACATCCCAGCTCACGCGAATCTCATCCAAAACCTGGGTGATGGGATGCAACATGCCCAGCTCAAAGAGCGGCTTATCGGTCACCAAAAAGGCACGTTTTTTGCCAGCCAATTCCCGCAGGGCAACGGGTAGACATCCGGGCTTGAAGTAAATCTTGGGCGGGATCCGAAACCAGAGCATGTTTTCCCGACGTTGGGTCACGGTTTTGAGGTTGAGCAGGTGATGCGGCCCCACATTGTCAGAGACAGAGTTGCCCCCCCAAGTGCCACAGCCCAAGGTCAGAGAGGGATCCAGCTTGAAGTTGTAGAGATCCCCGATTGCCCCCTGGGAAGAGGGAGTATTGATCAACACTCGCGCCGTTTGTAGGGCATTCTCAAAGTAGGCAATACCATCCCGATTGGCGGGATCTGTGTACAAAACAGAGGTGTGCCCCCTGCCCCCGAAATTGACCAGTTGAACGGCCACTTCCACAGCAGCGTGAAAATCCTTGGCTCGGTAGAGGGCTAAAATAGGGGCTAATTTTTCGTAGGAGAAGGGCTCCTCAGGCCCCACCTTCTCCACTTCCCCGATCAACAGCTTGGCGCCTTCGGGAACCTGGATCCCAGCCAGGGCAGCGATGGTTTGCACCGATTGGCCCACAATGGCCGGATTTAGGCGACCGTCTTTGAGAAGGATGCGGCGCACTGCTTCGGTTTGTTCCAGATCCAAAAGGTAGGCCCCCCGATGGCGAAACTCGGCCTTGACCTGCTCGTAGATGGCATCCACCACCACCACTGCCTGTTCTGAGGCACAGATCATGCCGTTGTCAAAGGTCTTGCTCAAGAGAATCGAGCTGACGGCTGTGGGGATGTCGGCGCTGCTATCGATCACTGCCGGGGTGTTGCCCGCTCCCACCCCCAAAGACGGGTGGCCCGAAGAGTAGGCTGCTTTGACCATGCCAGGCCCGCCGGTAGCCAAGATCAGCTTCACCTCAGGATGCTGCATCAAAGCCTGAGAAAGCTCGATGGTGGGTTCATCGATCCAGCCGATCAACCCCACGGGAGCGCCCGCTGCCTCGGCAGCTTCTCTAACCACTTTGGCTGCGGCAATGGTGCATTGTTTGACCCGCGGGTGGGGAGAAAAGATAATGCCGTTGCGGGTTTTTAGGGTGATCAGAGCCTTAAAAATGGTCGTTGACGTGGGGTTGGTCACCGGCACAATACCTGCCAAGAGCCCCACCGGCTCAGCAATTCTCTCGTAGCCAAAACTCTCATCCCGCTCGATGACCCCGCAGGTCTTCTCGTGTTTGTAATGTATTCTGAGGCAAAGTGATTTTTGATCACCTTGTCTTCCACAATGCTCATGCCGGTTTCCTGTACAGCCAGCTTGGCCAACGGGATCCGTTCACTATTGGCAGCCAAAGCGGCCTTGTGAAAAATCCGGTCTACCTGTTCTTGGGTGAAAGTTGCATATTCAGCTTGGGCAGCCTTCACCTGTTGGATCAAGGTTTCCAGCTCGGCTAGATTGGTCACTGGCATCGGTGGATCCCTCCAAAACCTCAGCAAGACTTAGACAATGGGAATAATTGACAATCAGATATTTGGCTGAAATCGCTGCATAACCCGATTGCGTCATCAGGACGGAGTCCTCATAGCAAGCTAGATGCCAACAGGAGCAGGAACTTGGATTTCAGTGGTCAGGGTGGGGGGATGGGTGAGCGTATTGTGAATGATGCAGGCATCAACTGTTTTTTCCAGACCCTTTTGATGCCTTTCGTCCAGCGGGATCCCAGTTTTCACTTGAATGCGAATGTTGTCTAGGCGAGCCGGATGCTCAACTTTCTCCGCCTTGACCACCACAGCCAACCCCCTCGGATCCAATTGCCGTGCTTCCAGATATTTGACGGCATAAAAACCAACACAGGCGCCCAGAGAAGCCAAAAACCATTCTGGTGGTGTCATTCCCTGATCTCGACCGTGGTTGTCCAAAGGCTGATCGCTGAGAATGCGGTGCCCTTGGCTTTCCGCTTGGAACTGAACACCATCGCGATAGGTGACGCAAACTTCCATTGGGGATCCCTCCTCTTGGGGTATTCTTCAGTTGATTGGGAGTCGGCAAAGCTAACCTGGGGATAACTTGGATTCCAGTCAGCTCAGGGCCGATCTGGAGACGGTTCAGAGATTTTAGAGATCCACTGGGGATCCCTTCGGATCGGAACATGACCTGGCTATGCTGACCCAAGCTGAAACTGCAGAACTGTCAGACAGCTACCAGCCCTTGATCCCGAAACATCTGCAAGGCGTGATTCACCTGCTCGGGTGTGGGTGGATCGACATCGGCAAGAGTGTAAGGCAATCCCAATTGCTGCCATTTGTATTCCCCCATCTTGTGAAAGGGCAAAACTTCTACCCGCTCAACGTTAGAAAGCGTCGCTACAAACTGAGCCAAGCCCTTGATGTTTTCTTCGGGATCCGTCAGTCCCGGAACGAGTACAAAACGAATCCAGGTGGGCTTGTGGATCTGGTCTAAATAGCGGGCCAGATTAAGAGTGGGTTCTAGCGAAACACCGGTGATCTTTCGATACAGCTCCGGCAGATAAGACTTAATATCGAGCAACACCAAATCTGTGTGCTCCAGCACAGGCTTTGCCGCTTCCAGTTGCACATAGCCAGAAGTATCCAAAGCCGTGTGCAAGCCCAACTCATGACAGCGACGGAAGATCTCGGCCACAAAGTCGGGTTGCAGCAAAGGCTCTCCCCCGGTAACCGTAACTCCCCCCGCTCGCAAGTAATTCCAGTAGCGTTGGATCTCGGCAATCAAAGATTCAACCGTAACAAGTTGTCCCGCCTCCGGATCCCGACAGTCGGGGTTGTGGCAATACAGACAGCGAAGTGGACAACCCTGCGTGAAAATCACAAAGCGGATCCCTGGGCCATCGACAGTGCCGCAGGTTTCCACCGAGTGAATGCGCCCGGCAATTGGCGTCGGGGTGCTCATAACAGTATTCATGCTTTTATCCTGGATGACTTTTGCAAAATATCAACCAATCTTGAGGTTTTCTTCCAAATTGCTACCTTGGGTTAAATAGAACACAGTTTCCATTTCTCTTTAGATGAGGTCGGGGCTAGATTTTTTAGATCCCGCGTAGCTCAAGCCGATGGGTTACGTGGGCCCTGCACAGAAGTATCCACCGCGATGCCGTGTAGGCGATGGGCCTTGAAATCAAAATCCTTCGGGAACTGGGTATAGGCATCGACATCTGCGTGATCCAACAGGGCGCTTTCTAAGAGGGCCTCTCGAAAATCGCTGCCAAAGAGGAGACATCCCCGCAGATCGGCTCCCGATAGGTTGGCTCCGCTGAAGTCGGCAAAACTGAGATCGCACCCCCGCAAATTGGCCCCCGCCAAGTTGGCTCCGCTGAAGTCACCATAGCTGAGATCGGCACCGGCCAACTGGATCCCCTGCAGGTCAGCTCCTTGCAAATCGATCTCCCGAAAATCGCGCCGTCCCGAGACATACTGGCTGACCAGATCTGCAGCGCTACAAACAGTCATCGTCATCGGGCCTCCTCGGTTATCGATGGGGGATCCCTTCCCTCGACCCTGGTGTGGGCGGACTTCAGGGATCCCCGGGCTGGTTTTTAGCAGTGTTGATGGAACGTGCGGTTAATGACATCCAGTTGCTGCTCGCGGGTGAGCTTGATGAAGTTCACCGCATAGCCGAAAACCCGGATGGTGAGCTGGGGATAGAGCTCGGGATGCTCCATGGCATCCAGCAGTGTTTCGCGGTTAAAGACATTCACATTTAAGTGAAAGCCCCCATCCCGCACGTAGCCATCCAGCAGCCCCACCAAGTTGCTGATCCGCTCCTCTTGGGTGCGGCCTAGAGCAGTGGGCACAATAGAGAAGGTATTGGAGATCCCATCCAGAGCGTCGGCATAGGGCAGCTTGGCCACCGAGGCCAACGACGCCAAGGCCCCTTTGCTATCCCGGCCATGCATGGGGTTGGCCCCTGGGGCAAAGGGTTCGCCTGCTCGCCGCCCATCGGGGGTATTGCCGGTTTTCTTGCCGTAGACCACGTTGGAAGTGATGGTGAGGATGGACTGGGTGGGCACCGCATTGCGATAGGTTTTGTGCTTGCGCAGCTCCGCCATGAAGGTCTGCACCAGTTGCACGGCAATGGAGTCAACCCGGTCGTCGTTGTTGCCGTATTTGGGGAAGTCCCCATCCACCACGTAGTCCACGGCCAAGCCCCGTTCATCCCGGATAACCCGCACCCGCGCGTATTTGATGGCAGACAGGGAGTCGGCGGTTACCGACAGGCCGGCCAGCCCAAAGGCCATCGTGCGCAGAATGTCCCGGTCGTGCAGGGCCATCTCCAGGCGCTCGTAGCAGTACTTGTCGTGCATGTAGTGGATGATGTTCATGGTGTTGACGTAGGTCTTGGCTAGCCAGGCCATCATCTGCACCAGGCGCGGCCACACCTCGTCGTACTCCAGCACGTCAGCGGTGATGGGGGCAAAGGCAGGAGCTACTTGCTCGCCGGAGATCTCGTCCCGACCGCCGTTGATGGCATAGAGCAGGCACTTGGCCAAGTTTACCCGCGCCCCAAAGAACTGCATTTGCTTGCCGATGCGCATGGCCGACACGCAACAGGCAATGCCGTAGTCATCTCCCCAGTAGGGGCGCATCAGGTCGTCGTTTTCGTACTGGATGGAGCTGGTTTGGATGGAGACCTTGGCGCAGTAGCGCTTGAAGGCTTCTGGCAGCCGCTCTGACCAAAGCACGGTCAAGTTGGGCTCCGGCGCCGGCCCCAGGTTGTAAAGGGTGTGCAACATGCGGAAGCTGGTTTTGGTGACCAAAGGCCGCCCATCTAGGCCCATGCCGCCGATGCACTCGGTAACCCAGGTGGGATCCCCGCTAAACAGCTCGTTGTATTCAGGAGTGCGCAAAAACCGCACCATGCGCAGCTTCATGACGAAGTGGTCAATGAGCTCCTGCGCTTCTTCTTCAGTGAGGATCCCGGCTTGCAGATCTCGCTCGATGTAGATGTCCAAGAAGGTGGACACCCGCCCCAAGGACATGGCCGCCCCGTTTTGCTCCTTGACTGCTGCCAAGTAGGCCAGGTACAGCCATTGGATGGCTTCGCGGGCGTTGGCTGCCGGACGGCCCAGGTCAAACCCATAGCGGGATCCCATCTCTTTCAGCTCTTGCAGGGCTTTGATCTGCTCGGAGAGCTCCTCCCGCAGGCGGATGGTCTCTTCGTCCATCGTGTCCAGGTCTAGGCTGGCTTTTTGGGCCTGCTTGTCTTCGATGAGCCGATCCACCCCGTAGAGGGCCACCCGTCGATAGTCCCCGATGATGCGACCCCGACCGTAGGCATCCGGCAGGCCGGTGATGATCCCGGAGCGGCGGCAGCGGCGCATCTCTTCGGTATAGGCATCGAAAACGCCGTCGTTGTGGGTTTTGCGGTACTGGGTGAAGATTTCCTTGGTGCGCGGATCCAGCTCGTAGCCATAGGCTTTGAGGGAAGACTCCACCACGCGGATGCCGCCAAAGGGCAGAATGGCCCGCTTCAGGGGTTTGTCCGTCTGCAGCCCCACAATCTGTTCCAACTCTGGGTCGATGTAGCCGGGGGCGTGGCTGGTAATGGTAGAGGGAACGGCGGTATCGGCGTCCAGGATCCCTCGCTCTCGCTCCAGAGCCATCCAATCCTTGACCTTGGCCCACAGCCGCTGGGTGCGCTCGGTGGCTGCAGCTAAAAAGGTTTCATCGCCGGTGTAGGGGGTGTAATTCCGTTGAATAAAGTCTCTGACATCGATGCAGCGCTGCCAGGATCCCGGCGCAAAATCGCTCAAAATTCTTTGACCGCCTGCGTTGGATCCCGTCCTTGGTTGCGCCTTCAATTCTGTAGGTGATACTACAGAACGCTGCACACTGGCAACCATAACCATCCTCCCGGCTGTTACGCCTGATAATCTATCGACAAGGCGAGGTGACACCTCGGCAGTTGCCCCACGCAGGCTTAAAAAAGAGCTGAAGAACTACCCAATCTCTGCAAGGCTTCCAGGGATCCTACGAAGGGCTTTTAGCAACTCTTCTGTTTCTTTTTTGGGCGTTCTAAATACACCTCGTCTAATCCAATTTTAGTCCCTTGCGCTCTGAGAATATTTTCGGTCACGTGGTTTTTTAATCTTATTTTTATCCTATTTTTTAACACTGTCTTAATGCCTTCTTAATGTTGTTTTACGCTTTTCTGTCGGCAAATGGCGGGCCTATGCTGAGGTAGGGCGGCCCAGGTCGCCTGATGCCGTGAGAACGTCAGGACACTCGACGTTCGCGTTAGCAGTGCCTTGCTCTATGAACCAGTCCACTCGAATCGTCCAAGGGATCCACCACCTGCACTTCTATCTTTGGGATCTGCCCCGTTGGCAGGAACACTTTTGTCAGGTTTGGGGCTTCCGGGTGGAAGGACAGCTCGGCAGCATCCTCTGTCTGCGTCAGGGATCCCTGCGCTTGCGCCTGTCTCAGCCTGCTCGCCCTGGGGATGAGGTAGATCGCTATTTACAGCAACATTCCCCTGGCGTGGTGGATGTGGCCTTAGCGGTGGGTGAGCAAGAGCTGTCGGGCTTGGCAGAGCTTCTGCAGAGGCGAGGAGCCCAAGTGGAGTGGATCCCGGCAGGAGAGGAAGGTTGCCCCACTCTGTGCCTGCGTACGCCCTATGGACTTCGGCATTCTTTGCTCCCTAGCTCAGGGATCCCCGATTCAGCCCCCGCCGAGGAGAACTTGTTTTCCCACTGGGATCATGTGGTGTTGAATGTGGAGCAGGGATCCCTGCAGGCAGCGGCAGATTGGTATGGGCAGGTGCTGGGTTGGCGGCCTCTGTACCGCTACAGCATCCGCACCGACAACTCCGGCCTAGAAAGTGTGGTGGTGGGAGATCCTGAAGCAGGGATCCAATTGGCCATTAACGAGCCCACCTGTGCCGCTTCCCAGATTCAAGAGTTTTTGGATGCCCATCGTGGCCCTGGCCTGCAACATGCGGCGTTGCACAGCCGGGATATCGTTGCCAGTGTGCACCGGCTGCGGCAGGGGGGCGTAAACTTTCTGCACGTACCGCCGGAGTACTACGCAAACCTGGCAAGGGAGCTGGCTTCGGGAACGATACTCCCTTCTGGTGGACTGCTCGCCATCTCCTGGCACGACCTTGTGGAGCAGCAGCTCCTTTTGGATGCCACCTTGCCTGCCTCTGATTCCCCACACCCCCCCCTGTTGTTGCAAACCTTCACTCAGCCTCTGTTTGGTCGGCCCACGTTTTTTTTCGAGGTCATCCAACGATTGGGTGGAGCCACAGGCTTCGGCGAAGCCAATTTTCAAGCCCTGTTTGAAGCTCTAGAACGCCAACAGCGACAACGGCAACAGGCGCCGGTCTGCTAACACCTTGTCAACACTCCAGGGATCCAGGGGGGCACTGGGGGAATGTCTCCAGCTCAATCAGTAGGATTGCCTCTCGGCTTTCAACCGACCATTTGGGTACGTGAAAGGCGGTCAACTCAAGACAATTGGGCAGCAACGGCTTTCAGCAAGCATTTTTGGTCAACGGGCTTCGTCAAATAGGCATCAGAGCCAAAGCATAGCCCCTGTTCAATCTCTTCCGGAGAGATTTTCGAGGAGAGAAAGACAAAAGGGATGTGAGCCGTGGACTGATCCCATCTCAGAGCATCCAGCACCCCATAGCCGTTCAGCTTGGGCATCACCACATCGCACAACACCAAGTCCGGCATCAGCGTGCGCACCATCCGCAAGCCCTCCTCTCCATCGGTGGCCGCCACCGTGTCGTACCCCGCTCTCTGCAACACCTTCTGGAGATAGGTGCGGATGGAGGGTTCGTCTTCAATCACCAAGATGCGTTTGGACATAACTTTGTAAAAAAGCAGGCAAACACCTCTCCTAACCTGTTGGGCTGGCTATCGGCTTCCCGAAACAACCGAGATCCGAGTTGATGCGGGAACAAACAGAGAAGTTATAAAGGCAGCATAGAGAAACCCCGGGGGAAAAAAACTCCGCCAAATCGCTCATTCTGGGATCCCACGGCTCTGCAAAAATCCTGATAGAGGGCGGAACAACTTTCCTCATCCGCAGATTTGCGGTTATACCAGGTAGCCTAAACTCCCCTCTTCCTTTGGGAGAGGAGCCGGGGGTGAGGGTTTGATCCCTCTAGGAAAGGAGCCGGGGTGAGGGCAGCCTATTCTGAGGTCAGTTGTCGCTCCATCAGACGGGTGAGGGCAGCGGTGGGGGTGGTCTGCCCTTGCAGCAATCGGTGAACCTCTTGAGTAATGGGCACGGGGATCCCGTGTTGGGCGGCAATTTTTACAACGACCGGAGCCGTGTAAACGCCCTCGGCAGTACCCTCCATTTCGACCAAAATCTGCGACAAAGGCTTTCCCTGGCCCAGCCCGTAGCCCACCCGGTAGTTGCGACTGAGGGAACTGTGACAGGTGGCCAGCAGATCCCCCAACCCCGACAGGCCGTTGAAGGTTTCTGCCCGTGCTCCCAGCTTGGATCCCACCCGAATCATCTCTGCCAGGCCGCGGGTAACCAGAGCCGCACGAGCATTGGCCCCCAGTTGCAAGCCATCACACACACCAACAGCGATGGCGATGACATTTTTCAGGGTGCCGCCCAGCTCCACCCCCAACGGGTCATTGCTGGTGTAGAGGCGGAACCGCTCCGAAGAAAGGGCATACTGCACCTGCACAGCGGCCCAGGGATCCCGGCTGGCCACCACTGCTGCTGCCGGCAAGCCTTGACGGATCTCCGCTGAAAGGTTAGGCCCCGAAAGCACCACCAGAGGCTGTTCCGGGAAGGTGGCCCCCCAGATTTGGGTAGGGGTCAGAAGCTGCAGCGGATCCAACCCTTTGGTGGCCGAGACCAAAATGGCCTGCGGTGGGATCCCCACCTGGCGCACCGCTTCCACCACAGGGCGTACCCCCGCCATAGAGACGGCTGAGATGAGGATTTGGGATCCCTGGAGCACCTCTGCCAAATCCAGGCCCTTGCGGCGGTCCCAAACCCGCACCCGGTGCCCTTGCCCCTGAGCCAGCATTGCCAGGGTACTTCCCCAAGCCCCGGCTCCCAAAATAGCAACACTTTGAGGAGATGTTGGGCTGTGGCCTTCTGCGTTAGTGTTCATCCGACCTTTCCACCCGCAGACTTCTTTTAAGCTTTCCTCGTGAGATCCCTCTTAAAAAACCTGCACCGGCGAAGGGAAGGCCGGAGGTTAGCTAGACCGCCAAGAAGCCCTGCACTCTTTCGCTTTGGCGGCGCGGTTCCCGTCAGGGTGCCGTAGGCATAGCGCTTTGCGTCAGCATGAGTGCGGGAGTATGTCACTATGGGTGGATACCAAATCATGGGTTAGCTCGAGAGCAGACGACATGGCAGAAGCAGGGATCCCCCGCCTTCCTCCTGAGGTAGCCGCCAAGATGGGAACCTGGCAGCACGGCTATGCCCTTACCAATGGCATTCAACTGCACTATGTCACCCAAGGGGAAGGGGAGCTGGCGATCTTGTTGCACGGTTTCCCGGAGTTTTGGTACTCCTGGCGGCATCAGATTCCGGTGTTGGCGCAGCGGTTTCGCGTGGTGGCACCCGATATGCGCGGCTACAACGATTCCGACAAACCGGATCACGGCTATGACCTAGATACCCTTACCGAGGATATCCGCGGCTTGCTGAGCCACTTTGGGGCTGAGAGGGCGGTGGTCGTAGCCCACGATTGGGGGGGAGCCATTGCCTGGCATTGGGCGCAATTTTTTCCTGAGGAGATTCGCAAGCTGGCCGTCCTCAATTCTCCCCATCCGGCCTGCTTCCGACGGGAGTTCTTGAGCAACTTGGATCAACTGCGCCGCAGTTGGTACCTGTTCTTTTTTCAGTTGCCTTGGCTGCCAGAGTGGGTGCTGCAATGGGACTTGGGAGATTGGGTGCGCCGCATTTTCCAAGAAACTTCGGTGCGCAAAAGCGCCTTCACCCGCCACGACCTCAAGCTCTACCAAGAGGCCCTCTCCAAACCCAAGGTTCTCACCTCTGCCCTCAACTACTACCGCCAGCTTTTTAACCTGCCCACTTTGCAGAACCTGTTTTTGCAGCCCATGCGGCAAATCCTCGCCCCTACCCTGCTGATTTGGGGAGAAGAAGACTTTGCCCTTAGCCGTGAGCTAACCGAGGGGATGGATCCCTTTTTCCCCAACGGCCTGCGCAAGGAGTACATCCCTGAATGTGGCCACTGGGCGCAGCAGGAAGCGCCGCAAACTGTAAATCGGCTGCTGATGGAGTTTCTCTAGTGGGCCGGGCTTGGGATCCGCCCTTTACCATCTCCGAGAGTTCACCCTAGAATAATCCACTGAGTTTATGGGAGAACCGGCATGGCCCTGGAGTATCCATCCCATCTGCGCTACGTGGACACCCACGAGTACATTCATGTCGAGGATGATATTGCGGTGATTGGGATCACAGCCTATGCCGTTGATCAATTGGGGGATATCGTTTTTGTGGGCTTGCCCGAAGAAGGGACAGAGATTGAAAAAGGGGAAAGCTTCGGCTCGGTAGAATCGGTCAAAGCGGTCGAAGATCTCTATGCCCCTCTTTCTGGAGAGGTGGTGGCCGTGAATACAGCGGTGGTGGAGAGCCCCGAAAGCCTTGCTGACGATCCCTATGGCGATGGCTGGCTGATTAAGGTGCGCATTGCCAACCCCGAAGACCTGGAAGACACCATGAGTGCCGAAGCCTATGCCAGCTTGGTAGAGGGATCCTAAACCCCAACAGGTAGCCTCGAGCTACAGGAAAGTCTCTCGGTTACCACCCTCAGCTTTGGCCCGGTAGAGAGCCTTGTCGGCGGCAGCCAGCAGAGTTTGTGGGTCGGTTCCTTCTCCCAGCTCCAGCAGAGAGGCGATGCCCACGCTGCAGCTCAGGGAGATGATCTCCGCTTCCAACTGCACCGACAGGGACTGGACGGCCTGCCGCAAGCGTTCTGTCAGCCCTGAGATTTGCGGGTTCGGGATCCCGCGCACCAGTAGGGCAAACTCATCGCCCCCCAAGCGGGCCACCAGATCATCTTGGCGAACGTGAGCTTGCAGTCGCCGCGCCACCTGGATCAAGGCTTGATCCCCAACCCAGTGCCCCCAGCGGTCGTTGATTTGCTTAAACCCATCCAAATCCAGGTAGAGCACGTGGAGAGGAATTTGATGGCGAAGGGCAAAGGGGATCTCCAGCTCCAGTTGCTTCAGGAAAAAACGTCGGTTATACAGACCGGTTAGCGGGTCATAGAGGGCGGCAGTAGCCATTTGCAAAAAGAAGGCTTCTTCTGCCGCATTGTAGTAGGCAAACTTGAGGGTGCTGGCCCCCACTTGAATGTGATCTCCATCCTTCAGGAAAACGCGGCTGACGCGCTCGCCGTTAACATATGTGCCGTTGAGGCTCCCCAGGTCGGTGAGGACATAGCCTTCATCTTCTCTCTCCAGCCGACAGTGCTGCCGGGAGACGGCGTGATCCAAGAGCTGGATATCCGCGCGGTGGCTGCGCCCCAAAACCTTATCCCTTTCCAAGGGAAACGTCATGCCCACATTGGCACCGCTGAGCACCGTTAGAAAGGCCGCAGTTGGCTCGGCCTGGGATCCGCGCTCGTAGACTTCTGAGGGAATCTGAGTGGTTGGCTCCTCTGGCATCAGAGAGAGAGGGTCGAGGGGCATGGAGAGACCCAATGGGTTGTACAGGTTAGCAGTGAGCACTCGCTATATCCGTATTATGCCGGTTTTCCCAAGGGCGCATCTGGGTGAATGAGGGTTGTCTTGCCGGTTCTGATCTGTAAACCTGCGGAACTCCGGAGTTTATCATTTACTATCTCCTTTTTTCCCAATCTCCTAACTTCTGAAGAGTCGCCGAGGCGGCCTAGAATGGGTCTGGGATCCCTCAGAGGAGGAGTGGGGCATGATCAGGCCCAATTCTGCCCATCTGTTGACTCCGGATTTTCGCCTCAGCCTGTCGGTGTTGGCTTTGGCGGTGCCGCTGTTCTGGATTTCGTTTTGGGTGGGGCTGGGGGTGAGCCTGTTCGGCCTGTTTTTGATGGTGCAGACCTCTCTGATCGGGCTGGCCTTTACCAGAACGGCACTGCAGGTCTACAGCGGCTCCAAGCGCATCCGCGAGTTCCCTTACAGCGAGTGGCAGGATTGGCAAATTTTCTGGCCGCCGCTGCCGGTGTTGTTCTTTTTCCGAGAAACCAAAAGCATTCATTTTTTGCCGATGCTGTTTAACCCTGCCGAGCTGAAGATGTGTTTGGAAGAGCGGGTGGGCCATCTCCACGCCCAACATCGGTCTCAAGGATCCCCACCCACCGCTGGTCCGGGTAGCTCCCGCCGATGAGTGGCTCTGCCTTGTGGGTTTGGCAGCAGGTAGGGAGATGGCGCTGGCTAGAGTGTCAGCTTTTGGCGGGGTGGCCTCATGCTTTTGGCTCTCGCCAAGATCATCCCCATCCCCCGTCTCAGTTGGCCGCCCGGCTGCAACTGCCTCCTGAGCGGGCTGCTTGGGGCCATCAGGTGCATGGCTGCAACTGGGTTTGGGCAGATGGGATCACCGAAATCCTTGGACGGAAAGGAGAGCAGGACTGCTCTGCCGGTCAAGGGACTCCTACCCGTTCTCAAGCGGATGCGGTCATTGCCCGCCGCCAAGGAGATTCTGCCTGGGTCTGCACCGCTGACTGTGTGCCGATTTTGGTGGCCAGTCGAGAGTGGGTGGCAGCCATTCACGCCGGGTGGAGAGGCACTGCTGCGGGGATTCTGGCCAAGGTGCTGCAGGAGTTTCTCCAGGCAGGGATCCCTGCTGCTGGGATCCGTGTTGCCATTGGGCCTTCTATTTCGGGGTCGGTCTATCAGGTGTCAGAGGAGGTGGCGGAGCAGGTGCTGCAAAGCCTGCCTCCAGGGCTAGATGCCCGCGCTGCTCTCTTGCCCGATCCTCTGCCCGGTAAGGTTCGCCTGGATCTGCGCTGGGTCAACGGTGCCCAAGCCCAAGCCCAAGGGATCCCCCCTGAACACATTGCCATCAGCCCCCATTGCACCCTCAGCCAACCCCAAGATTTCTTTTCCTATCGCCGCGATGGATCCCTGAAGGATGAGCAGGGCCGCCATTGTGTGCAGTGGTCGGGAATTGGCCTGCGGTGGTAGGAAGACTTGACCTGGCTCTGCCCACGGGAAGAGGGTGGCTATAATTGCGCTCAAGACAGGGCTTCATTAAGCCTAACCAGCGGGGATCCCATGTTTCGCAGCGTCACCTTTTGTGGATTGTCTTGGATGGCTTTGTCCCTTGCACTTGCTTTGCCTGAAGGGGCCAATGCTCAAACCTCTCTAACCGGCATCAACCGTGACAGCGTACTGCAACTGAACCTTGGGTCGGGACGCAGCCTCCCTCGGGTACCTGTGGGCAGTTCGGGTTCTGAGGAGGGGCGGGATCCCGCTGCTCCCTCGGCACTGATGTGGGCTGAGTGGCATATTCGCGCCAATGTCTGTACCGGGAACCTCTCCACAGAAGAGTTGGCCGAGCTGTTTCCATTGGTGAATCAAGCTCTGGTGGATGCTGTTTGCCGGGGAGGAAGCTAAAGACTGCCCAGGCTGGCGGTAAGGTGAAAAAGGAGCCTCTAGGTCGCTGCTGCATGGATTTTGAGAAACTTTTGGAGGAATGGGCTGCAGCCTTCACTCAAGTGGCCGAAGAAAGTTTGGCCTCTTTGGAGACTGCCTTGATGGAGCTGGCAGAACATTTGGCTGCGCCTTTACAGGAAACCCTCAGGCAGTGGGAAGCCCTTTGGAATCTGGAAGAGGAAGTGGAGCCGGAGCCAGAGCCTTTTGAGGAAACCTTCAACTCTTCTGTGGGCGGATCGTTCACCACCAGCCGTTTCTTCGTCAGCCCGATAGGATTTGGGGGCGTGGTTGTTTACACTTACGTGGCTTCGCCGCCGGAATACATCGGGGATCCCACCTGCCGCTACAACGCCCATTCTCCAGAGCTGCGCTGTGCCGTCAATCCCTACGGCCCCTGTGATGGCTGTCCCCACTATGAGCCCCGGAATGAGCCCCGATGAAGGGTGACCGACTGATTGTTGCTCTGGATACTCCTTCTCAAGAGCAGGCTTTGGAGTGGGTAGACTCCTTGCCGCAGGTGCTGTGGTGGAAGGTGGGTCTGGAGCTGTTCACTGCTGCGGGTTCTTCCATCCTGCAGGCTCTCAAGGAAAGGGACAAGCGCATTTTTCTGGATTTGAAGCTGCACGATATTCCCCACACGGTGGGGAGGGCCACGGCGGTGGCCGTCGGCTATGGGGTAGATCTGCTCACCGTCCATGCCGCCGGTGGCAGTGCCATGTTGCGGGCAGCCGTGGCAGCTGCCCAGGGCAGTCCTTGTCGGCTGTTGGCGGTTACCCTCTTAACCAGCATCAGTCTCCAGCAGGTGCGACAGGAGTTGGGCATCGAGATGGATCCCGCCGACTATGTGTTGCATTTGGCCCGGCTGGCTCAAGCCCAAGGTTTTACTGGACTGGTTTGCTCTCCTCAGGAGGTCTCGCGGCTACGCCAAGCTTTGGGGCCGGAGGTTTTGCTGGTTACTCCCGGGATCCGTCTGAGCCAGGCCAAGACAGGGGATGAGGAGGAGGATCAACAGCGCATCTGCACGCCCGACGAAGCTCTGCGGGCAGGAGCCGATTACTTGGTGGTGGGCCGCCCCATCACCGCTTCTCCTGATCCTGTGGCCGCCTTGCGGCGCTTTCAAGCCGTGTGGGATGCTGCTGGGTGAGAGGGTGGGAAGAGGGTTTGGCCTGATGTGGTTCCGGTGGTGTTGGGATGCAACGATACCGTAGGCTTGTTCAGCGGATCCCTGAAAATAGGCCGGCTAGATCCAAAAGGGAGTGTTGGCTGGGAGTCGGTTTATCAGTGGTTTTGGGCCTGGTCAGCACTCCTGGTCGGGCCAATGGTGCAGAGCATTTCGTTCCGGCAAGAGGGGAAGCTTGTCTGGCTGCTCCCCAGGTTTGGGCCAAAGCTCTAACGGAGCAGTTGCCTTTGTTTCTCAATCTGGCCTTGAGCCGCTCTCGCTCTGAGTTTCAGGTTGTGCTTGTGGGGAAGCCGGAGGTTGAAATACTCTCTCCAAAGTCTCCGGCCCACTTACGCGAACAGGAGCTGGCTCAGGTTTTGCCGGACAGCGCAACCGCTGCTTCTCCAGAGGCTTTTCGGCTGTATTTCACCACGTTGGAGCGCCGCTTGGTCTTGGCAACCCCTGCGGAAAGCAGCGCCAACCCCTTGGCCGGTCGGCGTAGCGAAACTCTGCAACTGGCCTACGAGGCTTATGTCCTGCGGGCCGATCCTGGGGATCCCTGGCAGTTGGTGCGTCTGCAGGTAACCGGATCGGGGATCCCCATTCGCGATGTAACGAATGGACTTACTGCCCAAGCCATCCGCCGCTGGCAGCAGTCGGGTTGCCCCTTGACGGGCGATCTAGAGTTGACTAGAGCTTCTTTTTAGGCGGGGAGATCCTCTTTTGGAAGTGAAGTGATGAAAGGGCGCTTTTTCTCCCCAACCGGCCAAGAGTAGAGGACGTTGGATGTTCTGCTGCCGTTCGAGTGCCCACTCCGTGTGGGGGCAGTGCTCCGTGCCGCTCACGCCAACAGGCTAGAATTGACCGATGAAGTTTCCCCCCGCCACACCCCGCCCGGGCAAGCGGCTGCCCCGCGGCTCATTTCCCCGGCTGAGGTCGTCCAACACGGACAAACCTTGCCGTCGGCGTCTGGTTGGTTTTGGTTTCATGGGCCACTGGCTGCTTTGGGGAGGGATGGGCCTTCTTTTGGGGCAGCGACTCCGCTCTTGGGGGCAACCGGCTCCTCTGCAGTGGTGGCGCGTTTTGCCGGTGAGCGGCTCTGAGGGATCCCTGACTTTTGTCCAACCGGAACTGCCGCTCTACCACTCGTTCGCGTCAGTGATGCGAAGCACTTTTGCGGACGGGCTACTGCCCTGGCCGGCTCAGGGAACCGGGATCCCGGCTGAAGGGATCCTGCAAATCTTCTCGGCTGTAGCCTGCTTGGCCATTCTGCTGCTGTGCTGGAGCTGGGGCAATTTCTGGAGTGCTGGGCTGTGGGGACTCAGCCCCTGGGTGTTGACCCAAGGGTTGGAGCCGGGCAGTGAGATTTTGGGCAGCCTGGTTTTGCTTTGCAGTTGTGGTGTTGGGCCGGGATCCACCTTGCGCTGGTGGGGTCTGGCCTTAGCCTGTGCCCTGTCCTATAAGGTTTGGCCCTTGGCTTTGCTCTGGGCAGGGCTGTGGACGAGCCAGCAGTGGCCGCGGCAACCGTTGCGTTCGCGTCAGCGGCTCGGAATATCAGGACTGCTTTTGCTGCTGCTGGTGATGGGCCTTTCCTGGCTGGGACGGTTTGATTTGCCGGCTACCTCTGCTGAGGTGATTCCCTATCCTCTCAGCTCCCAAAGTGGCTTGGCTGTTTTGGCTACTTTGATGCTGCCCTTGGGGTTGAGCTTGGTGCGGCTGGGCTGGCCCTGGGCGGAACGGCAACAAGCCCTGCTCAGCTTGGCCGGCTTGGGCCATGTCCTCTGGATGGGAGTGCTGGCAGCAGTGTTTTGGGATCCCCAAGTGAACACCCTACAGCAAAGTGCTCGCTGGGGCTTGGTGGTGCTCCCCTTCCTGTGCCTGAGCGCCGGTGGTGTCTTGGCAGAGATCCCCTACCGGAGCTGGCGGCGGGTTTTGGGATCCCTACTCTTGGGCAGTTCTTTCTTGTTATCGTGGCAGGCATTGGCCTAGGCTTATTTTTTCATCTATGACTGAGACCTCGTTATCGCTACGCGACGCTTTTGCGAACGCAAAGGCGCCGGAGGTGGGGGGCCCTTTTCGGCCCATGTTGCAAACCCTATTTGCCCAACGGGCTCAGGCTGTGATCCCTTCTCCTTTCGGGGCGGAGATCCCAGGTGCGGTGCCGGTGGTTACCAGTTTTACTTTCGGGCTGGCGGATCCGCGTCTGTTTCCCAAGACCGACTTGGCGCGGGCCACGGCAGAGGTGTTGGCAGAGGATGGAGACAATGCCCTCAATTACGGCGGCACGTTTGCCGGGCTCATCGACGTGGTGCTGCAGTTGATGCGGGATAGAGGGGTAGAGGCCCAGCCAGAAAACCTACTGATCGGCTATGGCTCTGGGCAGATCCTCGGCCTATTGCCTCAGGTCTTTGTGGAGCCAGGGGATGTAGTCATTGTGGAAGGACCCACCTTCATGGGGGCTGTCAGCCGTTTTGCGGCGGCAGGGGCACGTCTGATCTCGATCCCGGTGGATGGGGAGGGCATGGTGGTGGATCACTTGGAAGAGGTGCTGCGCGATCTGGCTCGCCAAGGGATCCGCCCCCGATTTGTCTATACCATTCCCACCTTCCAGAACCCCAAAGGCTGCACCCTCTCTGGGCCACGGCGGCAGAAATTGGTGCAGTTGGCGGCTGAGTACGGTGTGGTGGTGGTGGAGGACGATGCCTACTACGACCTGCGCTTTGCCGGGGATCCCTTGCCCAGCTTGGCTTCCCTGGATCAGGAAGGTTGGGTTCTGCACGTGGGCACCTTCTCCAAGATCGTGGTGCCGGGAGTACGGGTGGGCTGGGCCTGTGGTCACCCTGAGATCATCCGCCGTTTGGAGATGTTTCGCAGCGAGGGATCCCTGGGGCCCTTTTTGGGACGAGTAGTGGCCCGCTATTGCGGGGAGGGCCGTCTGCAGAGCCACATTCAACTCCTCACCCGTCGCTACCGAGAAAAGTGCCAGAGGATGCTGGAGGCCATCGCTCAACATTTTCCCCCCGAAGTCAAGGTGGAGGCCCCTGAGGGTGGATTCTTTGTCTGGTGTGAGCTGCCCCCTTCCCTAAGCGCCAGCACCTTGTTGCAGGCTACCCGCGCCCTGGGAGTCACCTTCCTACCGGGCACCCACTGCTTTGCCGATGGCCAAGGAGACCATGCCCTGCGCCTGGCCTTCAGCTATCAACCTGAGGAGCGCATTGTCAGTGGGATCCAGACCATTGGGGAACAACTGCACAGACTGATGCACTCTCGCGTCACCTGCTCCCCACAGCCTTAGCCACGCGCCGGAAAAATTGCCCAATGCCCTTCACTAGGTTGGGGGCAGATTCTGGACGAGCTGGGATCCCTGCCACGAGGGTGTAGTAGTCATCCAAGAGGGTGTGCTCTTCTGGAGAGACCGTGTCGTCGGCCATCATCAGGTTGCCGATTGCTCCCAAAAGTTGCATGCGCTCGGTTTCGCTAGCCTGGGCTAGATAATCGGTCATCCAGCGCTCGGTTTGCTCCATCGGGATGGGCTCTTGGATCAGTTCTCGCAGCTTGGTATCGTGCTCTAAGCCATAGCGGCGCAGCAGGGATCCCAAGTAGGCCAATTCCTGGGGTTCCAAATGCCCATCGGCCCAAGCAGAGCCGGCCACAATTTTGAGCATGAGCTGGTGTTGAGTTGTAGGGTTCATGGTGGGATCCCTTGCTGAGAACTGTGGTTGCTACGCGACACTTCCGCGATCCCGCGATCCAGAGACCTTAGAGGCTGCAGAGTGGAGGGGATGAACAGCTTCAACTATAGCCAGACCTTGGGTGAGCCATCTGCGTTTGGGTCAGCGGTGCGGAGCCCTTTTTTCGGCTAGGATCGTTATCTGTATTCACGAACACTGAGCTGTTCGCGTTAGCGGGACGGAGTCCTTGCGCGACAGTGGGATAGAGTCCTTTTTCTTGCTCCCTTCTTGCAATGCTGAGCCCTTCTCCTTGCCAATGGGATCTTGCCATTCCGGCCCCAGGTCGGTTGTACCGCGGCAGCGGCATTCTGGAAGCCGTACCCCTCACGGTGCTGGGATCCCGCGTGCTGGTGATTGGGGGGGAACGCTCCTTGGCCGTGGTTGAGGCCCCTCTGAAGCGCAATTTCGTCCGGGATCCCGTCGTCCAAGTCCACTGGACCACCTACGGGGTAGACTGCAGCGAGTCCGAGCTGGCGCGTTTGCAGGCCCTGGCAAGGGCGGAGTTGGTAACCGGCATTTTGGGGGTAGGCGGGGGCAAGGCTCTCGATACAGCCAAGCTGGTGGCCCACCGGCTGGGGATCCCTGTGGTTACCGTGCCCACCTCTGCTGCCACCTGTGCTGCCTGGAGTGCCCTATCCAATATCTACTCTGACAGCGGCGCTTTTCAGCGGGATGTGGCCTTGGATCAGGCCCCAGCCGCCTTGATCTTGGACTACGACCTCATTCGTCAGGCTCCCCCTCGCACCTTGGTAGCCGGGATCGGAGATGCCTTGGCCAAGTGGTACGAGTCTTCTGTCAGCAGCGGCGCATCGGAAGATGCCTTGGTGATTGGGGCAGTGCAGCAAGCCCGTGTCTTGCGGGATTTGCTTCTCCAGCAATCGGCGGCGGCCCTGCGGGAGCCGGGCGGAACTGCTTGGAAGCAGGTGGTGGATGCCTGCATTTGCCTGGCAGGGATCGTTGGCGGCATGGGTGGAGCCAAATGTCGAACAGTGGCCGCCCACGCTGTCCACAATGGGCTAACCCATTTGCTGGGGCATCGCGCCACCCTGCACGGAGAAAAAGTAGCTTTTGGTATCCTGGTGCAGTTGCGCCTGGAGGAGATCCTGCAAGGAAACCAGTTGGCGCTGGCAGCACGTACCCAGTTGCTGACCTTTTACCGGCAGGTGGGGCTGCCCCTCAACTTGCAGGATCTCAAGCTGGGTCACTTGGGATCCGCCGACCTGCTGCAAGCCGCCCAAGTGGCCTGCCAGCCAGGATCCGATATTCACCACCTACCCTTCCCCGTCAGTCCTGAAGCCCTGCTGGTTGCCCTCACCACCACCGATCTAACCAGCTCCAACCCTGTTCTGCCTCGGGTCTAGGTCATTGCCCCTGGCAGAGGATCATCTGCCTGCTATCAAACTCCGTCGGTACGGGCCTGAGTGGCCATCATGCGCAGGCGGGCTTCGCCATAGGTTGCAAAGGTAGCGCCGGCAAAGATCAGAGCCCCATCCAGCCAAGTCCATCCATCGGGGAGCTCAGCCAGCACCCAAAACCCAATTAGGCTGGCCCAGAGCAGACGAGAAAAATCTAAGGGCACGAGCAGGGTCAACTCAGCCACCTTGTAAGCCTGGGTGAGAGCCACCTGCCCAATGCTGCCCAGCAACCCCATGGCCATCATCCACAGCCACTGTTCGGGGGAGGGCCATGTCCAAACCCAAACGGCAGCCAGAAACGAGAGAGGGGTTTGCAGCAGGCCCATGTAGGCCGTGATGGTGAGGCTGGACTCAGTACGGGAGAGGATCTTGAGCACAATGGTCACCCAAGCAAAGAGGGCAGCAGCCGCCAAAGCCAACCCCACGCCCAGGGATAGCTCCCAAAACCCTGGCCTCACGAGCCCCAAAGCCACCCAGCGGTAGCGGGACATGCGCTCTCCCAACACCAACACCGCCATCAAGCTGGCAAACAAGAGCTGGACAAAGCTGAGCGCCGTAGCTTCCGCCAAAGGCAAGAGGCTGGCCGCCCAAAAGGAGAGCAGCATCCCCACCGTGCTGATTGCCGAGCGTAGGAGTTGACATACTCCCCTGCCTAAAGGCAGTGGATTCTTGTTCCTGGTTCGGCGACAGCACTTACCGTGTCGGGTTGCCCCTCTACGACAGCGGTGCTTGTCGCGGCAGCGGGCCTTAGGCCTTTCTCCCCAGGCGTTCCCTCTAGCGCTCCGCGCCGCTGACGCGAATGCGAGGCAGTTCCCTTATGCCCTAAGGTACCGTTGCGAACAACAACCACAAAACTTGTTGAGTTGAATCCAGTCGCGAGACTGTTGGGTTTAAGGCCTACGGCCCGCTTGCGCAAATAGAGCGGTTGACTACCCTGCCACTGCATACAATGTAACACAAAGCCGCCCTAGTCGCGTCAGCAGGCCGTAGGTCTTATTGCTCCGCAACGCTATCGCGACAGGGCGGGGCTTTAGACCCAGTTTTTCGGTAAAAGTCCATCTTGGTGGTGCGCAAAGACTGGATCCCAGCCCGCAACACCAGCGGTGACAGGGTGAGAAACCCGAATAGGTTGCGCAAAAACACAATCTGAAAAGGATGAAGGGCGGGAGTGTTGAGCCGGATGATCGCCCCTAAACAGGCAAAGCAAGCGGTGGCCAGCAGCTTTAGGGCAACTCCCCGCCAGATCCTCGTTTTTCCCCACCCTGCGAAGCGGCCCAGCTGGTGGCGATACCCCATCTTCAAAGTCACAGCTCACACCCAAACGGTTTAGGCACTAAGTTTTAAACCTTGGACTCTTAGCTTAAACGGACTTCCAGGGATCCGACCTGCGTCCCTAGGCACTCCTCACCCTCCGCCGATCCCCCTGATCCTTCTCGCCAGGGGGAAAAGAGGGGATCCCAAGACATAACCATTTCAAGTAGCCATGAAACAACTCGCCCCCCACAGATCCTTGGGAGAGGGGCTGGGGGTGAGGGAGAAGACCGGCTGGAATCTCTAGGTTTGCTTAAGAATTTCTTGCAGGTAGCCGATGACCGTTTCCGGCTTGAGATGGGCCATGCAGGGGTGGCCTTCCACCAGGCAGGCTTCGTTCTTGAACTTGTTGTCTACACAGACCCGGCACTTGTAGGCGGTTTGGGTGAGGTAAACGTGGGGCAGACGAGGAGCCCATAGCCGTACCGGGCTGGCCCCATCCCCCTCGGCATCGTTGCCAAACAGGGCAATGGTAGGGCAGCCCACCGCTGCTGCAATGTGCATCGGCCCTGCATCCACGGAGATACAAACCCGCGCCTGCTTCAGGGCCCCCGCCAGCTCGATGAGGCTGGTTTTGCCCCGCAGGTCAACCATTCCCGTTTGCGCCAGCAGTTCATCTTCACCGCTACCACCGTGGTAAAGGGATCGCTGCAGCTCCGGCGCACTGCCAATCAACCCCACCTGCAATCCCTGTCCCTGGCACCACTGGATCACCTGCCGCCAGTAGTCCAGGGGCCACATCTTGGCACGGCGGGTGGTGGTGATGTGCACCAAGACCTCTGGCACCGGAAAATTGGGATCCCGGCTGGGCAGCTCTAGGCGAAAAAAATCCGTCTCCACATAGGCCAGGCGACAGAAGATCTCGGCGATGTAGTTGCTGGTGAGGATGTCTTTGTAGCGCTGTAAAAACTCCAGGCTGTTCCAGTCGTCGTCTTGGAGCATGCGCTGCACTGGGTCGGAGCCGGGATCCAACTTGCGGCGAAAATCCAAAGTCAAACCAGCCCCGGCAATGTATTGAGGACGCAGCGCCGTCACCGCCACCAAGTTGAGCTCGCTGAACTCGTCGCAGTTGATGGCCAGATCGTAGGGCCCGGCCTGAGCCACCCGTTCTCGCACAGCAGCCGTCAGGGCCTCAAGGTAGTCGGGGCGGCGGCTATAAAGAGGAAAGCTAAAGTCAATGTAGGGACAGTGGAGTTCGAAGTCGCGGGTAATTTCGCTGCCGAAAAAATCCAGCACACAATCGGGGTACTTTTCTTTGAGGCCCCGCAGCAGCGGGATGGTAACCACAAAATTGCCCACCTTGCTGGAGGAAAACACCGCCAGGTGGGGATGTTCCCGCAGAGGTTGGTTGGCAAACCGTTGCATAAAGCTGGGATCCCCAGGAAGAGAGCGTTTGCGGCCTCGTCGCAACAGCGTTGCGGTGCATAGAGTGCCGCAGGCACAGCAACAACCCCGCTAGGGGTGGTGCAGGGCACTTTTGTTAGGCTAGCATTCCCATGTCCTGCGCTTGGAGGGCCATGCTGGGATCCCTAGGCCTCAGGGGAGACTGGCTTGGTTGCCATCCCAGATGACCACTACAGCAAAGCGATCCAGAAAGCCGTCTGTTGCATTCATCTGGCGCAGGCTAAAGGCATCTTCAGCAGAAATTACCAGGTCGTAGCCAAGGGTACGGATGGCGCGAATGCGGTGAGGCCGTTCCCCGATGCGGTTCACCAGCGAGCGGGCCTGCTCTTCCGAGGTGGCATAGGCGGCTGTACCTTCGCTGCCCACAAAGGCGGTGTTGAGGTCTTGGCCAAGATTGATGGGGGTATAGACTTGGTTGCCGTCGGGATCAAACAGGCGCATCGACTGGCTGGGCAGAAAATCCAAGCCCCGCGCATCCACAATCAACCCCGTCACTTGCGGTTCCCGCCGCTGGGATCCCGCTTCCAGACCCGTTCCGCCCCCCGGCCCTTGGCCTGTGCCCACCCCTGAGCCAGGGCTGGCTCCGCGCACCCCACTCTGGCTGCTGCCCGGCCCGACCACTTCCCCCTGCCGGGATCCAGAGCCACTGCCGCCAGGGCTGCTGCCGAACTGCCGCAACAGATCCAGGTCGAAAACCGGGCCTTCTGCCCCTTCCCCGTTGACGGGCTGGGCCCCTTTTTGATCGGCTTGATCTGTTCGTGGGAGCGGGACGGAGTCCTGAGTTACTGGACGCCAGGGCGCGGCTTCGGAGACAGGCTGCTCTCCGGCGGGCAAGGCAGGGGATCCCCCTTGCAAGCGGTAAAGAGGAGGAAACAGCGTTTGTGCATCAACAGCTTCCGTAGGCAAGACCAACCCCGACAGCAGGATCCCCAACGCTGCCCAACCCATCCGGATCCCGAAACTCTTCCCCTCAGGCTTCCACCACCTCATCCCAACACCCCTTGGCCTCAAAACCTGCGGCTCACTCTGCACCAGCTTGCCTCTCCCCCATGCTACCCAGGCAAAGCCGGTTCGGCAGGGGATCCCGCGCAATCCCACCCCTGGCCAGAGGGTAGTGGCACAGATGGGTTAGCGGGGAATGGACTGCAAAAGAGGGAAGAGAAGGCTGGGTTTGGATCCCTGGTTCTCCACTGCAGGCGAGAGCGACTCCTTCCCTCTCCCCTCTCTTCTGTTTTTGATCCCCAGCGATCCCCAGGGTCTTGACCGACAGGCAAAAATACGCAAACATGGGTTCATCATTCTTGATGATCCCCGTTGATCCCCACCTGCGGTCATCAGCGGCTGGAGAGCGCAAGGCAGGCCGTTACACCAGCAGCTTCGAGGTTCTACCTAGAGCCACAAGCTGGGATCAGCCCATAGGACAAAAGCTGGAGCATTGCACGCAGCCCGATTTGTCGAAGACAGGAGACCCCGACCATGCCACAAGAGCGGATCCCGTTGGAAGAAATGACCATCCGGCAGTTGCGGGAAGAAGCTGCCCGCTATCAGATACCCAAGTACAGCCGCATGACCAAGGAGCAGCTTGTCGAGGCCATTCGGGAGGCCCAAGTCAAAGCTGGCCGTCCTGCTGATGCAATGCCGGAACCCAGCGGCCAAGAGTCGGTTACCCAAACGAAGTTTGTGGGCCAAGAGGTTGCCGGCAAGCTGGATCTGGCCGATGTGGACAAAGGGCTGGGGGATTTGCCGGGCGGTTACGGGGAAAGCCGCATTGTTTTGTTGCCCCGGGATCCCCAGTGGGCCTACGCCTATTGGGATGTGCCCAACGAGGCCAAGGAGAGCAAGCGCCGCGAGGGGGGTCAGCAATTGGCGCTGCGCCTCTACGATGTGACGGATATCGATTTCAGCTACCAGCCGGCCCACAGCATGCAGGAGTACCCCTGTGATGAGTTGGCGCGGGAGTGGTACTTGCCGATCCCGGTGAGCGATCGTTCCTACATTGTGGAGATCGGCTACCGGACGGCAGATGGCCGCTGGCTGATGTTGGCCCGCTCGGCTGCAGTGATGGTGCCGCCGGTCTATCCTTCCGACTGGTTTGAAGAGCATTTCCTAACGGTGCCCTTTGATATGGCCCTGCAGGGTCGCACCCTTTACCAGCTCAGCGAGCCTTACAAGCGCAGCGCCACCGGCATGGGCGTGGTGGCCTACAAAGGCAATGAGCCGCAGCAAGGGGCCATGGTCGATCCCTTCCTAGAAATGGTGGGCGGCTTTGAGGCGATGCGGGTGGCGGGATCCCTGTTTGGCAGCCACCAGATGGGCAGCCGCCAATTGGTGCCGGAGCAAGCCATCAGCTCGTTTATCATCCCCTCGGGTGTGGGCATGATGGGGATGGCCATGGCCGAAGTGCCTGCTGCTCCCTGGATGGCTTCGGGATCCGGCTTGGGCCTGTTCTCGGGGGCTTCTGAAGTGCTGCCACAGCGCTCTCGCAAGTTCTGGTTGGTGGCCGATGCCGAGCTGATTGTCTACGGGGCCACAGAGCCAGATGCCACCGTTACCATTGGCGGGCGGAAGATCCAGCTCAATCCCGACGGCACCTTCCGCTTCCACATGGCTTTCCCAGACGGCAACATCGACTTCCCCATCTTTGCCGTGGCTGCCGATGGCGAGCAAAACCGGGAGATCCACATGACCTTCGACCGCCGCACCCTCTCCCGCCGCACCAACACCAAGGAAGAGGCCATCGAGGAGCTGTTGCCCTAAAGGCTCCAACCTGCGGCTTCTTGCCCCCTGGAGCTGGCCGGGGGGCTTTTTTTCTTGGGCTGGAGAGCTTGACTCCGATCGTCAAAACAGGGATCTCAGCCCTAGGAGAGGTCAATCGCCTGGATCAGTTGTTTTAGCTTCTCCCTTACCCGTCCAGAGCGAAGCAGGTCTTCCGCCTGTTGGATCCCTTCTGGCAAGGATGGAGCAAGGCCGAGCAGCCACAGATAGCTGCCCCCATTCCAGAGAACGGCTGGGGTGAGTTCACAGGGATCCCCGCTGAGCACCTGCTGCATCTGCTGGAGCAGCTCTTTCTCGCCGGAGAGGGGAATCTCTGGGCCTGCCAAGTGGCAATCGCGAGCCTTCAAGAGCAGCCGTTTCCCGCCCTGGTTGAGAATGGCCGCTCGTTCCCGTGGCAGGTCGCAACTGCCTTCCAGACCTTTGACGGTAGTAAAGTGCCGCATCTCCCGCAGGGCAAACAGCTCCAGCATCGTGGCCTCGGTGGGAGGGTGCACATAGCCGGCCACCAGGTGAAAGGGGCCTTGATAAGGTGTCCAGACCAGTTCCAAGGTGGCCAAGGGGGGGCGCTTGCCAATTTGATCCCGGTAGTCCATCAGGGCCTGAGCCTGAGGAAAACAGGTGGGCAAATACAAAAACCCCACCCCAGTTTGTTCCAGCAGTTGCCCCACCCGCTCCAGGGATAGCCCCCGCCAATCGACCCCCAAGCTCCGCCACACTGCTTCCAAAGGCAGCCCATACTTGGTGGGACAGAAGCCAGAGCCATGCAGCAAAACGGCTGACCCTGCCGTCGCCAGCAGCAAAGCCACCAGCACCCCCAGCGGCGCAGTTCGCGAGCGGCCATCGTAGGGATGGCCAAAGATGATCAAGGGATGGGGCAGATCCTGCTGGGGCAGAAGAGGGCCGTACTCTGCGTAGGCATCCAACATACCAGCCAGCTCCTCAGCAGTGGGGCGCTTGATGCGGTGGGCAATTAAAAAGGCCCCGATCTGGGCAGGAGTGGCTTCCCCCCGCAGGAGCATGCGAGCAGCGCTGGCGGCCTCTGCCCGGCTGAGATCCTGGTGGGTGTGGGTGCCGCTGCCGATTTTTTTCAACAGCTCGCGAAACTCTTGGCTCATGGCATCGGCGGCTGGGAGCGCTGGGTTAACCGGGATGGGAGGAGATAACAGCGGAACACTTGAGACTACCGATACGGATATTTGACCAGAAATTTCTACAAAATCCCTACAAAAGCGACAACAGCCCGGCAGAGGGCTGAGGGAAATGGGGATCTGTACCGGAAGTGGGCTCAACCTCAGACTGCCGAATGAGCTGGGCGGCCAACTGCAAAAACCGACGAATGGGAGGGATCCGATAGCGATCGCTGGTGGTGACCATAACCACCTGTCGCCTCAAGAGGGGGGGCTCGGTGGGCCGCACCTGCAAATCGGGATCGGCGTAGCAGTCCAGCAGGGCTGACTCTGGCAGGAGGGCAATTAGCTGCCCCTGTCGCACCACCCCCCGAAAGGCATCCAAAGTGTTCAGTTCCAGGGCTACTTTGAGGGGGAGCCCCTGCCGGGCCAGATGGGATCCCACCAAGGAGCGCATGGCATAGCCATCTTTGAACACAGCTTGGGGATATTCCGCCAGCGCTTTCCAGGGGATCTGCTCGTAGCGGCTGAGGGGATGGGTGGCGGGCATCAACACTTGAATCGGCTCGGAGTACAGTGGCTCCACCACCAGCTCTGCCCCCCGCGTCATCAGGGGATTCTCCATCACCAGGGCCACGTCTACCAGCCCATCCCTCAGCACCTTCAAGGCGCGGTCGCTGCCCAGAGCGGTAACCCGCAACTGCACCTCTGGGTACTCCCGGCAAAACTGTTGCAGCACCGGCGGCAGTTGATGGGCGATCAGGGAATGGATCCCGGCAATGCAGAGCTCGGTTTGCTGGCCCTGCAGCCATTCTCGAATGCTTTCCTGAGCCCGCTGCCATTCCTGACAGATGCGACGGGCATGGGGCAGAAGTCGTTCCCCAGCCACAGTTAGGGCCACCGGGCTTTTGCGATGCAACAGCGGAGCGCCCACTGCTTCTTCCAGAGCCTGGATCTGGCGGCTAATGGCCGATTGGGTCAGGCCACTGAGGCGGGCAGCAGCCAAAAAGCTGCCTGTTTCCACCACGTTCAAAAAAGCTTGCAACAACTCCAGCCGCACCCGGGATCCCTTGAGGTGATGATATATCTAGCCATGGAGGTATCCTAGCCGGGGAAAAGGTAGGGTTTTGTAAATGCCGTTACAGCCCGTTGCTGGTTGAACTGGGGATCCCCAAGCTAGGAGGAGAGGAAGCAGATGGGCTGGGATCCAACCTTGCTGGAGGGGCTGCTCAACTCTGCCATCCCGCACCTTTTCCCCGCTGCTCAGGTAGCCATCCGCCACGGGGGAAAGGAGATTGACTCAAGGGCGGTAGGTTATCTCGACCCTGAGACCTGGCGCCAACCGACAACCTCGGCCACCCGTTTTGACCTGGCCTCACTGACCAAGCTCTACACCGCCACCGCCTGCATGGCTCTGGTGGAAGCGGGGGCCTTGCTGTTGGATCAACCGGTCAGTTTCCTTTTGTCGGAGTTTCAGGGATCCCGCCCCATTGCCCCCTACGAAGATCCTCTGCAGCCGGGGAAATGGATTGCCGTGGAACCGGAGTCCTTGGGCCAGCTTGTGGCAGCAGAAGAGGTGACGGTGCGACAGTTGCTGGCCCACACCGCCGGTTTGCCCGCCTGGCGGCCCCTGTTTCGACAGCCCGATGCCAAATCGGCCCGGCACATGGCTTTGCACACCTTTTTTGCCTGCAGGCCGGGATCCCGCGTCGTCTACAGCGATCTTGGACTGATCTTGCTGGGGTTGGCTTTGGAACGTCTGAGCGGAACCCGTCTGGATCAGCTCTTGCATGCCCGGATCTTGCAGCCTCTGGGCCTGAGCCAAACTCAGTTCCATCCGGGGGATCCCTTCGACCCACCCTCTGTCTCTGTCTCTTGTGCCCCCACCGAGCTGTGTTCTTGGCGAAAGCGCCGCCTGCAGGGGCAGGTTCACGACGAAAATGCTGCCCGCCTGGGTGGGATTGCCGGCCATGCCGGACTGTTCGCCACGGCGGAGGAAGTAGCCGCTTTTGGAGAGAGTTTTTTGACGGGATCCCTGTTGCACCCCCAAACGGTGAGGGAAATGACCCGCGAGCAGTTGCCTCGGCAAGGTGACGCACACTGCTGTCACGAGCGCCGGGGTTTGGGGTTTGCTTTGCGCTCCCCCGATCCCTTAGCCAGCAGCTACCCATTCAGCCCCAGTGCCTTCGGCCACACCGGCTTCACCGGAACCTCCCTGTGGATCGATCCCGAGCGGGAACTGGTGGTGGCGCTACTCACCAACGCCATCTACCACGGTCGGCAGGAGAACGGCTTTCAGGCTTTCCGGGTTGCCTTCCATCAGGCCATCCTAGAGGGGCTCTCTATCTCTATCTTTTGACTTGAGCTTTTGATCTTCAGAAAGATTGGATCGCTGACCGAGTTCAGGCTGAGGTGGACGAGACCTTTTACCAACAGTTGGCAGACATGCTCTCCCGCGGGCCGCTGGTGGTGGCCACCGTGATCCGCACCCAGGGATCCGTACCTCGCCAGGCAGGGGCAAAGCTGGCTGTGGGATCCGATGGCACCCTGCTGGGCACCATTGGCGGTGGGGCTGCCGAAGCGGAAGTCATTGCCCGGGCGCAAACCCTTTTGCAGGCCACCGTTCCCGTTGGCGATGGCGAGAGCAGCGCGGAGCACTTCGGCGGGGCGGAGTCCTGGCCGGCTGGGATGCAGGTTTCCCTCGATCTCAACAGCCCTCCCTTGGGGGTTTGCGGGGGACGGATGCACATTTGGCTACAGCGATGGCAGGGATCCCTTGCCCAAACGTTGGTGGCCCAGATCCTCCAGGCTCTGACCCAAGGGCCAAGGGCTTGGCTGATCACCCCCCTCCATCCTCAGGGGTTCCCCTACCTCAGCCTTGGCGACAGCGGTGCGGAGCACTTTGCCCCCCTGCCATCTTGCCCACAGCTCCTCGCGGGATCCTGGGTCGAGCCCCTTCTCCCTTCCCCCACCCTGCTGATCGTCGGAGCGGGCCACTGCGGCCTGTCCCTGGCCCAGATTGCCCATTTGGCTGGCTTTCGCATGTGGATCCAGGATGATCGCCCGGACTGGGTAACCCCTCAGCGCTTTCCTGCCGCCGAGCGGCTGTGCTCAGAACCTTTTGCCCAACTTATCCCCGATCTGCAGAGGATCCCGCAGCTCTACATTGCTCTTGTTACCCGCAGCTATAGCCTTGATTGCCAAATCCTGCGGGCCATCTACCACTCCGGCCTGACCCCCCACTACCTAGGGATGATCGGCAGCCGCAAGCGGGTGCAAACCGTGCTGCAAACCCTGGCCCAGGAAGGGATCCCGGAGACCGCCTTCAGTCGGCTCTTTGCCCCTATTGGCCTGGAGATCCACGCCGAAACCCCTGCCGAGATCGCCATCAGCATCACCGCCCAGCTCATCCAGGTGCGACGGGGATCCCCGAAGAAAATACCCACACAAAAGGGCGAAACCTAGGCATAGGCTTGCCGGTTGGCCCGAGAACAAGCTAGGCTAGAAAAGCGCCGCGGGGTAGAGCAGTCTGGTAGCTCGTCGGGCTCATAACCCGAAGGTCACTGGTTCAAATCCAGTCCCCGCTATACCCAAAAGACGGTTGGTTAAAGCAGCGTCCGCACATCCACCACCTTGCCGCTGACTGCCGCTGCTGCCACCATGGCCGGGCTCATGAGCAGGGTGCGCCCGCTGGGGGATCCCTGGCGACCCTTGAAGTTGCGGTTGGAAGAAGAGGCGCTGATCTGGCGCCCCACCAACCGATCTGGATTCATGGCCAAACACATGGAGCAACCGGGATCCCGCCACTCAAACCCTGCCGCCTCGAAGATCTCCCGCAGGCCCTCCTGTTCTGCTTCTTGCTTTACCCGTTCTGAGCCGGGCACCACAAACGCCTTCACCCCTGGGGCCACCCGCCGCCCCTTGGCAATCTTGGCTGCCTCCCGCAGGTCGCTCAAGCGGCCATTGGTGCAACTGCCGATGAAGCAGACATCCACCGGTGTCCCCACGATGGGATCCCCCGGCTGCAAGTCCATGTAGGCATAGGCCTCTTTGGCCAGTTCCCGCTCGCTTTCCGGCAGATCCTCGGGGGCAGGGATCCGCTCATTCACCCCAATCCCTTGGCCGGGGGTGATCCCCCAAGTAACCGTCGGCGCAATATCTGCGGCCTGGAAGACCACCACATCGTCGTAGCGGGCATCGGCGTCGCTGGCCAGGCTTCTCCACCAGGCTACCGCCTCTTCCCAATCCGATCCCTGTGGGGCAAACTCTCGCCCCCGCAAATACTCAAAGGTCACCGCATCGGGGTTGACGTAGCCACAGCGGGCCCCTCCCTCGATGGACATGTTGCAGAGGGTCATGCGCTCTTCCATGCTCATGGCTTCGATGGCGCTGCCCCCGTACTCGTAGGCGTAGCCCACCCCGCCTTTGACCCCCAGCTTGCGGATGATATGCAGGATCACATCCTTAGCGTAGACTCCCGGCCCCAGCTTGCCCTGGATCTCAATGCGGCGCACCTTGAGCTTAGACAAGGCCAAGGTTTGGGTGGCCAATACATCCCGCACCTGGCTGGTGCCGATTCCAAAGGCGATAGCCCCAAAGGCTCCGTGGGTAGAGGTGTGGCTGTCCCCACAGGCGATGGTCATCCCCGGCAGAGTTAATCCTTGTTCCGGGGCAATCACATGCACGATCCCCTGCCGACCGGAGCCACTGTTGTAGAAGCGGATGCCGTATTGCCGACAGTTGCGCTCCAATTCCCGGATCATCTCCTCTGCTAAGGGATCCGCAAAAGGCCGTGCCCGGTTGTCGGTGGGAATGATGTGATCCACCGTGGCCACCGTCCGCTCGGGAAACAGAACCGGCAGATGGCGCTCCCGCAGCATGGCAAAAGCCTGCGGGCTGGTCACCTCGTGGATCAGGTGCAAGCCGATGAACAACTGCGTCTGCCCAGAGGGTAAAATCCGCACCGTATGGGCATCCCACACCTTATCGAATAGAGTCCTCTCGCTCATCTTTCTCGGCCCGCAGCCAAGTCCTGTGAATTTTCAATGTGCTATTTGGGGAAAAGCTTGTCAAGGTACAGGCTGCTGTTATCACCACGCGACCCGGTGGGCGAAGGCGGATCTGAGTCCTCAAACCGGGAAACCCTTGCCTCAGCTAACGAGAAACTCCCCCTTCAAACGGGATCCCCCTGAAGGCCGGCCAAGGCAAAAAGCGATAGCCCGCCTCTTGAATGGCAGCGACGATATCCGGCAGGGCCTCTGCGGTGTGGGGCCAGCGATCGTGCAGCAGCAAAACCAGGGGTTGATTGGAAGCTTGGATCGCCGGCAACTGGGCTCGAACACGCTCCAAAAGTTGGGCTGCGCTTTGGCCGGCGTAGGCATCTTCTGGGCTCATGTTCCAGTAAAGAACTCGATATCCTGCCTGCTCCAGAGAGCGACGCAAAGCAGCATCTAGACGAAAACCTCCTGGTGGGCGAACAACCAGTTGAGGATCCAAGTTCAGTGTTTTGAGCAGTTGAGTTGTTTGATCCACCTCAGCATAAAACAGCTCATTGCTTCCGTAGAGACGTTGATAATCGTGGGTAAAAGTATGATTGGCTAAAGTGTGGTGGTGAGCCTGAATGGATTGGGCCAATTCTGGAAATCGGGAAACATGGGTGCCGATAACAAAGAAAGTGGCCGGGATCTGAAGATCATCCAAAACCTGTAAAAGTCGGGGGGTGGACTCGGGCCAGGGGCCATCGTCAATGGTCAGAAAGGCAGAACGAGGCGGCACATCCAGTAAAGGCCCCAGTATTTCTTCCAAAGGCAGTTGCAAAGGTTGACTGTTTTCTGCCGGATCGAGAAAGTCGGGATCCGGGATCCAGCCATGCTGCAGAAACACCTGCACATGAGCGGGAGCAGGGGTAATCAGTAAACGCCCCGTCTGCTCATTTTGGTTGCCCCAGCTCAGCCGATAGGGCAGATCCGAAGCGACCTCGACGGTTGTTGTATGGGTAATGACTCCGTAGGGAATGTCGATCACATAATGCCCGTTCAACTCTTCTTCATGGATCCAGGCTGCCGAAGGAGCCGATAGATAAATGAGCAAATCTTGGGGATGGGTGCCGCGCATCACCCGAATGCTTTCAATGGGCAGGATGAGGTTGTATTCCGAGGTGGCCGTCAGGTTTAGCTCAAGAAGAGGCTGGGCTCCTACTGTGCAGTAGTAGATCAGTCCAACCAGCAGGAAGGCTAGGCAAAATATCAACGCTTTCAGAGAGTGCATAGAAATGGCTTCAGCCTTCGCAGCCAATTAATTATAGGACAGAAGCCACCCGAGCTCGATAGAGCCCATCCATTTAATCCATTCAAGAGGATCCGGAAGGCTCTGGGATCCTGGGTGGCGAGAGCAGGCGCTCTTCCCATTTACGTGCAGGCGAGGCCCGTCGGATGTCCCGCCAAATGGCTGTGGCAGCCAAGGTGCCATCGGCAACCGCAATCGACACCTGGTTCAGGCCCTGCTTCAAATCGCCCAGCGCAAACAGCCGCGGATGGGTAGTGCGACACCACTCGTCGGTCAGCAGGTTTTCCCCTTGCCATTTCAAGCCGGGGATCCCTTTCAAATAGGCATTGTGGTACTTGGCTCCCATCGCCACCAAGCCGGTAGTTGCTTCGATGTAAGTGCCATCTTCCAGCTCCACACCCCGCAATTGATGGTTTTCTCCCCAAAAACGACGAATGGGAGTTTCATAGAGTGGGTAGCCGTGGTCGGCCAGCTTTTCCCGCATTTTGGGGCTTACCGAACACAAGCCGTGGGTCAACACCGAGATATAAGGTGTAAACCAGCTAAGGACAAAAGCTGTATTGATCCGATCTTCTGAATTAACAATCAACACTGCCTTCTGATCCCGCATTTCGTAACCGTCGCAGATCATACAGACATGCAGTGAATAGCCCGCGTAGTCGTAAACATTCTGCATATCCGACAACTGAGGCAGCTCATCCATAATGCCGGTTGCCGCAATCAGATATCTGCTCCGAAAAATGGGGTAGAGGCTGTTAACTTTTCCCACCTTGACCTTGACTGCAAAAAGGTCTCCCTCATCGGTGGCATCTTCCACAAAGCCGCGCAGGTAATCTACCCCTAAACTGAGGGCATGCTCTGTCCCTTGTCGCAACAGCTCTCGTCCTGGAGTGGTGGGGGGCAATCCCAGATAGTTGCGCAAATCCTGCATCCAGAAAGAGCGGCCTCTGCCCTTCTCCACCACCAGGCAACTCAGTCCGTAGCGGGCTAAGTAGATTGCTGCCGACAGCCCCCCTGCTCCCCCTCCGGCCACAATCACGTCATAGATTTTGTTCAAGCCAACTTCCAGATTCCTGCTGTTCAGTTTCATGGACGGGATCCCCTCCCAAGCTTTCTATCGGGTGGCCTCAAGTCGCCGGTCGCGGCCTGGAAAATCTTAAGAAACTCCATATGTTCCCAGGACTGCTTACCCTGCTGAGTCCATCACATTTCCATTTCTGTTAAGGCGTGATCCAAGTGGAAGGAGCAGCCCCAGCAACCGTCTAAAATGGGGACTGAACTCCCCATCAGGAGAAAAGTCCTATGCCAGGTACCATCAGGAGAAAAGTCCTATGCCAGGTATCTTAGCGGCCATTGCCCTGATCTTTATCGGCTACCTGTTCAACTCGGTCAAAATCATCAGCCAGGGGTATGAGGCACTGGTCGAGCGTTTGGGCAGGTTTCATCGCAAGCTGACCCCAGGATTACACTTTATTCTTCCCCCCATCGATAGGATTGTATTCCGGGAAACCATCCGCGAAAAGGTGTTGGATGTGCCGCCTCAGCAGTGCATCACCAGCGACAACGTCTCTTTGATGGCCGATGCGGTGGTCTACTGGCGCATCACCGACATGATCAAGGCCCGCTATGCAGTAGAGGATGTGCAGCGGGCTTTGATTAACCTGGTGCTAACGGCCTTGCGCGCCGAAATTGGTCGTATGGATTTGGATCAAACCTTTTCCTCCCGCGCCGAGATCAACGCCCGCCTTTTGACAGAGCTGGACGAGGCCACAGATCCCTGGGGGATCAAGATCACCCGCGTGGAAGTCAGGGACATTCAACCCTCCAAAACCGTGCAAGACTCGATGGAAAAACAAATGGCTGCCGAGCGGGAAAAGCGGGCCGCTATTCTGAAATCAGAAGGGGAGCAGCAGGCCAGCATCAACCAGGCTGCGGGGGCCGCCAAAGCCCAGCTCTTGCGAGCAGAAGCGGAGAAGCGAGAGCGGCTGCTGCTGGCTGAAGGCACGGCTGAAGCCATCAAAACCATTGCCGCCACGCTGCAGGAGAACCCAGAGGCAGCCAATGCGCTGCAATACCTGATGGCGCAAAACTACATCGATATGGGCCTCAAGGTAGGCAGCAGTCCCAGCGCGAAGGTGATCTTCATGGATCCCAATTCGATCCCTGGCACCCTGCAAGGGCTGCTCTCGATGGTGGACGTGGCCAAGGGTGGGGAAGGATCTCGTACCGCAACCTCTCAGAAGCTGCGCACCCCGACTGCTTTCTCAACCGAAGTGGACTTCCCTCGCCTTGACTGAGTTGACTGACCATGATGGTTCGGGATTCGGCCTGGCTGCTGGTGGGACAGGTGGTGGCGGCTCACGGCTTGCGGGGCTGGCTGCGGGTTAGGTGCTGGTCGGATTTCCCAGAACGCCTCACAGAGCCTGGCCCTCGCTGGCTGCAGCGGGATACGGATCCCGAGCCCCTGCTGCATTCCCTGATTGAGGGGCAGTTTTTCCCGGCTAAGGGTCTTTATTTGGTGCGATTGGAAGGGATCCCCGATCGAACGGTGGCTGAGACCTGGGTGGGGGCTAGGCTGCTGGTACCGGCTTCCCACCGCTTACCCTTGCAGCCGGAGGAGTACCACTACCGCGATCTCATCGGCTTGGCTGTCTATCGCCAGGGGGAGCTGCTGGGACATGTTTCGGGGATTTTGGCAGCCGGCCAGGATGTGCTGGAGATAACGACCCCTGACCACCGGCAGGTATTGATCCCCTTTGTGAAAGCTCTGGTACCTGTTGTGGATCTGGAAAAAGGCGCACTGCACGTGCAGCCGCCGCCTGGGCTGGTGGAGAGCTTTCTGGGTTAGAGTTCGACAAGACAGCCTGACTTCCGTACCTGCATCCCATCCTGAACTTGGCCCTCAGAAGCGTCTGTGTGGCCATTCTAGCCTTTTGTGCTATTATAGGGGCAGTTTTTTGATGCTAAGCTCATCCCTGGCCTTTAAGGTCGATTTTTCTGGGTTTCTGTTGATCTTGGCCGGGAGCCTTCTTCAGAATTGGAGTTGGGAATGACGGAAAACTACGGTGCAGAGCAGATCCAAGTTTTGGAAGGCTTGGAGGCTGTGCGCAAGCGGCCTGGCATGTATATTGGCTCCACCGGGCCGAAGGGGTTGCACCATTTGGTGTACGAGGTGGTGGACAACTCTGTTGATGAGGCCCTGGCCGGCTATTGCGACGATATTCAGATCAGCCTGCACCCCGACGGCTCGGTAGCCGTCTTGGACAATGGCCGTGGCATTCCGGTAGATATCCACCCCAAAACCGGGCAGTCGGCCCTGGTTACGGTGCTGACGGTGTTGCATGCGGGGGGCAAGTTTGGCGGTGGCGGCTACAAGGTCTCCGGTGGCCTGCATGGCGTGGGTGTATCGGTGGTGAATGCCCTCTCCGAATGGGTGGAGGTGACGGTTTGGCGAGAGGGCAAGGTTTACTTTCAACGGTTTGAGCGCGGGGCGGTGGTGGGATCCCTGAAATCCGAACCCCAACCCAAGGGATCCAACCAGCGGGGCACAGAGGTGCGCTTCAAGCCGGATGGGCTGATCTTTCCCGAGCGAGAGTTTGACTATGCCCTATTGGCGGCCCGCTTTCGCGAGTTGGCCTACCTCAATGCCGGCTTGAAAATTACCTTCAGCGATCTGCGGCGGGATCCGCCCCACTGCGAAACCTATCAATATGCAGGCGGTATCAAGGAATATGTGGCCTTCATCAACCACGAAAAAACGCCCATCCACTCTGACATCATTTACATCCAAGGGGAGCGGGATGGTGTGGAGGTGGAGGTGGCGCTGCAGTGGTGCTCAGATGTGTACACCGACAATTTGATCGGCTTTGTCAACAACATCCGCACCAACGAAGGGGGCACCCACCTAGAGGGCCTGAAAACCTCTCTCACCCTCACCATCAACAGCCAAGCCCGCAAGCTCAACAAGTTGAAGGATTCTGACAGCAACCTGGCCGGAGAAAATGTGCGGGAGGGGTTGACGGCCATCGTCTCGGTCAAGGTACCCAACCCCGAGTTTGAGGGGCAAACCAAAACCAAGTTGGGCAACACCGAGGTGCGGGGCATTGTGCAAACCCTCGTCTCCGAGGCGCTCACGGAGTACTTAGAGTTTAACCCCAACGTGGCCAGAGGGATCGTCGATAAGGCCATCCAGTCCTTCAATGCTGCCGAGGCAGCCCGGCGGGCCAGGGAGTTGGTGCGGCGCAAATCTGCCCTGGAATCTTCCACGCTGCCGGGGAAGTTAGCCGATTGCAGTTGCCGCGACCCGGCGGAATCTGAGGTGTATTTGGTGGAAGGCGACTCCGCAGGAGGCAGCGCCAAACAAGGTCGGGATCGGCAGTTTCAGGCGGTGTTGCCCTTGCGCGGCAAGATCCTCAACATTGAAAAGGCGGATCCCGCCAAGATCTACAAAAATGCCGAAATTCAGGCGATGATCACAGCCCTGGGTTTGGGGGTCAAGGGCGACGAATTTGATCCCAGCCAACTGCGCTACCACCGCATCATCCTCATGACCGATGCCGACGTGGATGGCAGCCACATTCGCACCCTGTTGCTGACCTTTTTCTACCGCTATCAAAAGGCACTTCTGGAACAGGGCTATGTCTATATCGCCTGCCCGCCGCTCTACAAAATCGAGTGGGGCCGCAACAATGTTCGCTACTGCTACAGCGACGCCGAGAAAGATCAGATCCTGCGGGGGCTGCCTGCCAACGCCAAGTACACCATCCAACGGTTCAAGGGTCTGGGGGAAATGATGCCCGAACAACTTTGGGAGACCACCATGAACCCGGCAACGCGCACCCTCAAACAAATCACCATCGAAGATGCGGTGGAGGCGGATCGCATTTTCACCATCTTGATGGGAGATGCCGTCGGCCCCCGGCGGGAGTTTATTGAGGCCCACAGTGCCCATTTGGATCTGACAGCTCTCGATATTTAGGACTTATTAGAGAGAGAACCCTGTCCCCCTTCCATTGGGGTTGCTGCCGAGTAGCCCATGTTGCTCCGCAACGTTGACGCAACGGCACCAAAGGGAACCGTGACAGTATCCCAGACAAGACTGCAAACCGCTAAGAGCTCCCGGATAGGGCCAGATCCCAGTTGCAGCTCAGACCCTGTGGCAAAGTGAGGAAAGAGCGCTCAAGATCCTGCCATGCCTGCATTCCTTACCGCTTTCCTCGCTGCGCTGGGGGGCTATCTCCTGGGATCCATCCCGACCGGCTATTGGGTGGGCCGTTGGTGGGGGGGTATCGATATTCGCCAACAGGGCTCCGGCTCTACCGGAGCGACCAATGTGTTGCGGACGTTGGGCAAAGGGCCTGCCCTGCTGGTGTTGCTGGTGGATGCCGCCAAGGGGGCAGCAGCAGTTGCTCTGGGATCGGCCTTAGGATCCCCGTGGTGGGTGGTTTTGGCGGCCTTATCGGCGGTGATCGGCCATAGCCGTTCCTGCTGGCTGGGGTTCAGGGGGGGCAAATCGGTGGCTACCAGCCTGGGGATATTGTTGGCTATGGCTTGGCCGGTAGCCCTGGCAACTTTCGGGGTCTGGCTACTGGGGCTCGCCCTCACCCGTATCGTTTCCTTCAGCTCCCTTTTGGCGGCAGTTGCAGCTCCGGTGATGATGTGGGCAACGGCTCAGCCTTTGCCGTATTTGTTGTTTGCGCTGGTGGGAGGGGTGTATGTGATTAGTGCTCATCGGCGCAACATCGAGCGCCTACTGGCCGGGTCAGAGCCGCGCATCGGCCAAAAATGCGCGCAATCTCCCTAGCTTTAGCTTTGGCGTTGTTGCTCCGCACCGCTGACGCTACCTGGCTCATCTCAAAAGAGAAAAGAGAGCAAAGAGAAGAGAGAAGAGATTTCTTCCTCTCACTTCTCACTCCTCTCTCCTCACTCCTCTTATTGCTCCGCAACGCCATGCAACCGACCACAGTGGTTTTTGTGTACGGATCCCTGCTGCGAGGCGGCCAGTACCACAGCTTGCTGCAGGGGGCAGAATTTCTGGGGACAGACAGCCTCAACCACATTGATCTTTACAATCTTGGCCCTTACCCAATGGCGGTTCGTGGCCAAAACCGGCTCTACGGCGAGTGCTACCGCATCCCCTTGAGTCTATTGCCCCGATTGGACGAGCTGGAAGACCACCCGCGGGTGTACGAGCGGCAGTGGGTGCAACTGGATAGCGGTACCTTTGCCTGGGTTTATCTGGGTCGGCCCGAGCAGGTACAAGGGTGTTCCCTCATCCCCAGTGGCCGCTGGCTGGCTAGAGATCAAAGTGGAGCTTGACGCCCTCAACATACTGAGGCAGTGGCAAGGACTCCGTCTCGCCATGTTGCTCCGCAACGCCGACGCGACCGTGTAAGTGCTGCCCACCGTTATCGCCAAGGCGAGCGTGAATGGCTGCCGACGGATCCCATTCTTGGGAATCAGACTCTTTGGCGGAGAGAGCACCGGCATCCACAGGGCTGGACACGCGCTCCAGGTAGTAGATGCGATCCCCGCGTCGCCAAATGTCGGGCTCAGGCAGGTAGAAAAGCCGACCTGGTCGAGATGAGCCGCTCCCCAGCCGCTGAGGGCGCACCAGCAATAGAGGCAGGCATAGATCCGCCTTGATCCGATAGGCAAACTGATCCCGCAGCCGTTCAAGGGTGGGATCCTCCAGTCCCACCTGAACCAAGAAGGGATTGGGCAGCGCTGTCGGGAACGACTCTTGAGCGGCTAAGACAAAGGACTCCGTCCCGCTGTCGCGAACAGCCTTGTTGTTCACCTCTGACAGGGTTGAAGCCGAGAAAGGGGGGGGCAGGCCCAAACCGGCCAACGTGGGTAGGGTGATTGAGCGCAGCTCAGCCCGATTGGTCTCCAGATAGCCGGCCCAGCGCTGCAGTTGGGGGAAGGAAGGCTGCAAGGTGCGGATCCCTTCTGAGATGGGCATATCTGGCAGCAACACCGTCCAGATGGTGGCAGAAACCGAGAGCTTAACCATCAACTCGGCAATGGCCCAGTTCACCTGGGGATCTAGAGTCAGGATCAACAGGGTTTGCGCATGGTCGATATCGGCCGTTAACAGAGCAGACTCGTTCAGCACGGCCTCCTGCAGGGATCCGGGGGCAGCTTCTGGCTTCAGGGCGGGCTTGGGGTTGCCATTGCCATGTTGCTCTGCACTGCTGTTGCTCCGCACCACTGACGCAATGGCGGCACGACGCTTCTGCGAAACGGAGTCTTTACCGTCGGCCAAATGGGGAGCTTCGTAGCTGCCGTACCCATTTTTGGAAGGCCCAGAAAGCAATGGGATTACCTCGACCGTCTGGTTCAGCGAGCGCATCAACTGGGCCAATTGGTTGGTAAGGGGATGATCGCCGATGATGACGGTGGAACTGCCCTGATCCAGACCCAGCCAACGGGCCACCCAGGCTGCAGTCAACCCCTGTACCGTCACCGTCACCGAGATTGTCAAAAACACCAGGGCCTTGAGGGCATCCCCCCCGGTAATGCCCCGCTCTGTCAGCAAAATGGCAAACAAAGATGCCACGGAAGCCGCCACAATGCCCCGAGGAGCCAGCCAAGCCACAAACAGCTTCTGCCGCCAATTCAGGTCGCTGCGCCAGGTGCACAGCCACACGCTCAAGGGGCGGATGACCAGCATCAAGCACAGCACTGTGGCCAGGGATCCCCAGCCCAGGGCAAACACCGCCTTGAGGGAGAGCGTGGCAGTCAGCAGGATGAAGATCACCGAGATGGCCAACACCACCAACTGGCCGTGAAACTGCCGCACACCCCGCTCGGCAATGGCCGCTTTCTGCCGCACCACCAGGCCCGCCATCACCACTGCCATCAGCCCCGCCTCCGAGCGCAGCGACTGGGCCAGGGCAAACACCCCCAGGGCCCCCGCCAGCACCACTGAGTTGCGCAACTCCTCCGTCAAAAACTGCCGCGACCAGAGCAGGAAGGATCCCATCAGCCAGCCCCCCAGCGCTCCCACCGCCGACCCAATGGCCAGACGGCTGGACAACTGTTCCAGAGCCATGAGAAAACTGGGATGGCCAGAGAGCACCACCTGCAGCACCACCACCGCCAAAATGGCTCCGATGGGATCAATGAGCACCCCTTCTCCCTCCAGGAGCGTGCTGACTGCCGAATCGACCCGTACCCGCTTCAGGATAGGGTTGATCACCGTTGGCCCTGTCACCACTACCAGGGATCCAAACAAAAAGGCCAGCCGCCAGGGAAACTCCCCCAGATAGTGAGCTGCTGCCGCTCCCCCCACCAAGGTCAGCAGGGATCCCAACAAAACCAGATTGCGTAGGCTATTCGATACCGGATTGAGGCGTTGCAGCCGCAGGTTCAGTCCCCCCTCAAACAAGATCAGGGCCACCGCCAACGACACCAGCGCCTCCAGCCCGGATCCCATGACTTGGGGGTGAACCCAGCCCAAACCATCTGGTCCCAGCAGCAGGCCAAACAGCAGTAGGAAAACAATGCTGGGCACTCTGACAACATTGGCCAGCACCTGAGCAGCGATCCCAGCCACCAGGGCTAGCGTAAACAGGATCGTCAGCTCAAATGAATCTTGCATATTGAGGCTTAACCGAACGCAATAGCGGGACGGAGCCCTTCCCTTTCCAGCTACTGAACGCTAACAATCTCATCGTTTCCATCGTTAACGTCGTTATTGCCCCGCAACGCTAACGCCAATACAGACTGCTGGAAAGTCTCCAATCGTCAAGGTGGCTCTACCCATCACGTCAGCCGCTCATGAGCCTAAACACGCAGAGCTAACCCACGTGTGCTGGCTGCATGAAGCTGCAAAAGCTACATTCAGCCCAGCTCTCGCTACAGTACACATGACTTACCTCAACCTATCACAGAGCGAGCTTGACGACCACTCTGGCATTGGGCAGCCCAGTAGGGAATGAAAGCAAATAACAGGCTGCCAGAAATCCCCCTTCTAGGCTTTCTCGTCCTCTGAGTGGCTGAGACCCGTCTCTAAGGGCTTAACGCGACGGATGGGCAGATTGGCAATGAGAGCAGTCGCTCCCCCTTCCGTGGCCAAATGGAACTGCATTCCCTCTGAATCCAGCTCCACATAGCGCGACACCACCCCCAAAATCTCTAGGCGCATCGATTCCAAGGCTGCCGGGCTGAGATTGGCACGGTCGTGAGCCAAGATCAGCTTCAACCGCTGCTTGGCTTGCTCGCGGCTGTTGCCGGAGTGCCGAGAAAAAAGCTGAACCAAAAAATCGAGGAGCATAGGCTTTGTTAGCTTTGTTACTCAGTTGAGATAGGTCAAAATCGCCATTCCAATCTGGAGGGGAAAACGACAAAACACTTGTCAGAGCACTTTTTGGTTTAAAAACCGTTTGGCCCGCTCCCAAAAAGACTCACCCAGGCTGGCCAGCTTGGGGAACTCCACCACTTCCCCTTCTAGCCGTCGGGCAATGCGCTGGATGGCCTGAGCAGCCAGAGTTGGATTGGCTGAGAGGACTATGGGCTCCCCTTTGTTGGTGGAGACGATCACCTCGCGGTCTTCTGGAATGATACCCACCAACGGGATGGCCAACACCTCCACCACATCTTCCACCGACATCATCTGGCCGGCTGCCACCATGTCCGGACGTAGGCGGTTGACAATGAGCTGAGTCGATGAGATCTGTGCAGCTTCTAACAAGCCCACCACCCGATCTGCATCCCGCACCGCTGCCACTTCTGGGGTGGTGATGATGATGGCCTCGTTGGCCCCGGCGATGGCATTGCGAAACCCCTGTTCGATCCCTGCCGGACAATCAATCAGCACATAGTCGTGGCTGCTGGCCAGCTTCTCGATCAACTGGCGCATCTGATCCGGATGCACTGCCGTTTTGTTGCGGGTTTGGGCTGCCGGCAACAGCGAGAGATTGGGGGTGCGCTTGTCTTTCACCAAAGCCTGCTCGAGGCGACATTCCCCGGCAATCACCTCTAGGGCTGTGTACACCACCCGATTCTCCAGCCCCAGTAGCAAATCCAAGTTGCGCAGGCCAAAGTCTGCATCCACCACCACCACCGAGCGACCTAAGCGCGCCAAAGCAGTGCCCAGGTTGGCCGTCACAGTGGTTTTGCCGACTCCACCTTTACCAGAAGTCATGACAATGACTCGGCTCATACTCCTCTCCGCAGAAAATCTTGAAGGCTGGCGATGCAGATGACATCTTCCTGCAGGTAAACCACTTCAGGGGTGTTGGGCAGGGATCCACCTTCTGGCGGACGGGCCACCTGATCGGCAATGCGCAACTGAGTGGGCTCCAACTGCAAAGCCAAGATCACAGCTCCCTTGTTGCCGTTGGCCCCCGCGTGAACCAGACCCCGCAAGCGTCCCCAAACCCAAATATCTCCTCCGGCAATGATCTCGCCGCCGGGGTTGAGATCCCCCAACAGGAATACCGATCCCCCGTGACGTACCGACATGCCAGAGCGCACAGTCGAACGTAGGTACAGAGGTGTGGTGTCTGGGGGAGCAGGGGGAACTGCCTCCAAAAGGGAAGATTGTTCCACAGAATAGCCCAACGTCGCTGCTGCAATGGCTGTCGAGCGGGATCGAGTTTGGACGCGCCACAGTTGCAGTCCATGCTGAGACAATAGGGCAGCAAGAAGTTGTAGGGTAGGCATGTCCAGCTCTCGCTGCTGGCTCCAGAGGGTGAGGGGAGCAACTCCGGCCCAGTAGGGTTTGCGACTGCGCAACTGCCAAACCAGGTTTTCCCACAGCTCTTCCCAAGGCAAGGTGCTGGGCAAGTGCAGATGGATCCCCTGGGCATCCGACCGAAAGTAAACACTGCCTGTAACCCAGGAGTCTGGAGATGGGGTAGGTGGGGAGATTTCAGGATTCCCTGTGGAGGCTCCCGTCATGACCGCCCTTAAACCCTTGAACATCTGCCTGAATATAGAGCCTTATCCTATTCCATTCCACCAAGCCAGGGGAAACTCTCTCGGCAGTTGCCCTTAATAGCAAAGCGGTTTCGCTTGGGTGGCAGGACAATCTTGCTTCCGGATCGCTAACTTGAGGGTAAGCCGCCCTGGACGGAGCCAATTTCTGATGTTGAAACCTCGCCACACATTTGGGCTGCTCGCGCCAGCAGGACGGGATCCTCTCCTCTCCAAAAGGTGGAGTCCTCGCGCGGTAAGACCGGTCGCCACTGCTCTACTTAGCATTCTTGCGGTATCCGGGATCGGATCCCCTGTCCATGCCCAAGATCCGGGCCGTTTGCTGATTCATGGCCTTCAATGGCTGCAGGTGAGCCAGTTGAACGATGCCCAAGAGGTGAGCTTAGGCCGCCAGATCGATCGACAACTGAAAGCGCGGGGACAAATTCGCCTCAGTTCGGATCCCTACTGGGTTGAGCGGGTGAACCGCATTGGTCAACGGGTGGCCGCCCATAGCGAACGGCCCCATCTGCCCTACACCTTTCAAGTGGTGGAAGATCCCGATATCAACGCCTTTGCCACACTGGGAGGCTTTGTTTACATCACCACTGGTGCCCTCGCAGCCGCCGGCAACGACGACCAGATTGCCGCCGTGCTGGCCCACGAGGTGGCCCACATCAGCGAACGCCACGGCCTGCAACAACTGCAGCAGGCTGCCACCGCCCAGTTTGGGGCTCAATTGTTGGGGCTCAACGACAGTACCCTGGCCGCTCTGGCCCTGGAATTGGGGGTACGGCGCCCGCAGAGCCGTGAAAACGAGTTTATTGCCGATGAAAAAGGTCTGTGGACAGCCTATCGCGCCGGGTTTGACCCGCAGGGCATGCCGCAATTTTTGGCCAAGTTGCAATCCCGCGGATCTGTGCCAGAGTTCCTGCGCACCCATCCCCCTGTCTCGGAGCGCATTGCCCGCCTCAACCAGCTCATCACTCAGCATGGCATGGTCAGCCCAGCCGGTCAGACCGTTCCACTCCATGGCTCCGGCGGCTCCATTTGGCCCTCCGGATCGCCCCAACAAACCCAAGGCACCGAGATTGAGATCCTGCCGCTACTCCCTGTCTTGCCCTGACTCGGCACAGGGGGATCCCTTCTGCCCAGGGCCGGCTGAAATGGCCCTCGCTCCCAATCTCTGGCCTCGATGACTCCCTGTGTTTCTTGGTCGGGGATGGCTACTGGTGGAGCTGTGCTTCACAGCAAAGGCAGGCCACGCAGTCTCCGCAACTGGTTGAGGTGGGCCGGACAATCACAGCCGAATAGGGCAATAGCTGCGTTGCTTTCTTCAAGGGTGAACTCCAGAAAAGGATGCTCTGTCACCTCGACCTCGACCCAGGACTCCGTCCCGCTAACGCGGGCGGCTGGGATGGGATCCCTCTGCTCGGGAACAAGGAGAGGATGTCTCCACGGCAAAGAACGGGAGCGGACGACACTCAGGTTAAATGGGGGTGCCTCCAGGGTAGCAGCTCGAGCTGCAGGAGCGGACAAAAGCAGCAACGCCCACAGAGCCGGTGTAGCCCACCTTGCCCAGCGCCAATAGGAATAGGGGATCCCTGCCATAGACCTTGCTAGCTCACTCCAGCTTTAGTGTACCGTCCGTTTTGGGTTTTGCCAGGGAGTGGCTGAAGTCAAGAGGGCGTTACATTAACGCGACTGGTCGGCATCGCCTCAGGAACCGTTGGTTCACAGCCGGCGGATCCCATGCCAAACTTTGGTTTACAATATTTTTAGATTCAGACTCATTTGAACCTGGAGAGGCCAATCTTTAGCCTTTCTGAACGGTATGCGTCTTCTGCAGCGCTCCACTGGGATCTAGCTTGCTGCCCTTTCCCGTCCCGCTTTGTTCGTTTTTCTACCAACCCAGGAGATTCTTATGGCCGTTCCAAATGGTCGTTCCAGCACGCTTCCAGAGCAAGAAGCTTCTTCTATGGGAAAGGACGCCCTCCCGCTAACGCAAACGGGTAATGCTCTAAACCTGGCTCCTCTGCCTGCTGACGGGGCCTCTGGGCCTGCTCAGATGCCGGTACTGCTGGAGGAGAAATCCGGCCCGCCGGTGTTCCCCAGCCCTGTCAAGTTCAGCGAAATTGGGATTGACCACCGTCCGGTCGGGGCTTCAACCCTGAAAGTGGTAGATTACTATGCCGACGGACGTCCAGTGACTGCTGCAACCCTCAAGGTTGTGGACACTTGGGGGGAGGGGCGCCCAACGGTTGCCTCGGGGGCCAAATTCATTCATGATCCCACCCTCAATCGCCCGATAATGGCTGATGGCCTGAAAATTGCCAAAACCTTCATGGGCAATCGCCCCATTGAGGCCAGCCCCCTCAAGGTGATGCGCTAGCCCGGATCCCCAAGGGGGGCCAGGGATCCCCTTGCTAACCTGAGTTGGGGTAGTTCAGGGCAGTAAGCATGGAGATCCTAGCGGTTCTCTTGGGGCTGTTGGCGGGCTTGGGGGGAGGAGCAGGCTATCTGGCAGATCAGACGGCGCGGCAGCTTTTGCTGGATCAGTTGGATCGGGCAGAGGTTTTGGAGGTGCGCATCCAAAGCCAGCCCAATTACCGTCTGCTGAATGGCCAAGCGGATCGCCTGCTGATCGCCGGGCGCGGGCTCTATCGAGCGCCCTTTCCCCGCATCGAGCTCTTGGAGCTGGAAACCGATCCGGTGGCAATTGACCCCTCTTTTTTCCAGGGGGCTTCCCTGCGCTTGGCGCGACCTCTGCAAGCTGCGGTGCGGGTGGTGGTGCGAGAAGAGGACTTGAACGCTGCCCTCAACATGCCAGAGGTGCTCCGCCAGTTTCAGGATCTCCGGGCCGATCTGCCCTTTGGGAGAGGGGGAAGGGAAGCTCGTCGTTTCGAGCTGCGTCAGCCCCGCGTCGAGTTTTTGGATCCCAACCGCATTCAGCTCTCTGCCCTTTTGGTGGAGGAAGACGGCGGTACTGAGCAGAAGGACTCCGTCCAGCCAACGCGAGCGGTGGAGGTGGTGTTCAACGCCGGGATCCGCATGGACGAAGGGCGCAGCCTAAAGCTGGAGAATCCAGAGTTTGTGATCGGTTCTGTACGGGTTCCTGATGAGATCTCAGCAGCGTTTCTGGGCGGGCTCAATGAGGTGTTTGACCTGCAAGAGCTGGAAGAGAGTGGGATTCTGGTGCGGGTGCTCAGCCTGGAGATAGAGCCTGACCAATTGCAGGTGATTGGGTTTGTGCGGGTGGAGACGCTGGAAAGGACTTTGTCCCGCTAACCGGGATCCCTGTCGAGCATGAATGAGATCCTCAAGGCTCTGCTCCAGACAAAGAGTGGTTTAGCTAGCCCGCCGGGAAGCCCCGCCCTCTCTGCAAAGGACTACGTCCCGCTTTCGCGAACAGCAGGAGGGTCGGGATGAAAGGCGGACATCTTCTAGGCTACAATCCACATAGCTGTACAAAACGGCGTTGCCGGAATCTGGTGCAGCTACGCGGTGGGACATCCCGTGTCTGCTCGTGGAGGGTTCTTGCACTAGCTCCCCGTTGAAGCGAGAAGCCCGTACTCTACCCATCAGGGTGAGCGTTGGGAGTATGTCACGTCAATCTTCAACCCAACTCAGAGTAGGGGCGACCAGATAAGGCAGGGGATCCTCTGCACTCACTTGAGCAAGACACCTCAAAAGGCTTTGGTTGGCCTGCCACAGGGCTTGCACATCCCATCCGCCGTAGGTGGGCAGAAAGTCCGCCAGCTTACGGTTGGCTTCCCCCAGCAGGATCATGCAGCCGCGGCGATTGCCGTTCTGCAGGTGATAGTAGGCCACTGCCGTCTGCAACAAGCCCTGGTAAAAGCGCCGCTCTGGATCCACTGCCTCCATCCACAGGGCCTCTAGGGTGTCATGGCAGGCGTAAAATTCCCGCCGGTTAAACTGCTCGGCGGCCAAACGCAGCGCTTCTGAGTGGGCAGGGCTCATGTCGCTAGGCACAAGTGCGGGCCAAAGGTGATGTCTGCACAGGCAGGGATCCCTGCGGCAACACCAGGGTAAAGCAGGTTTTGCCTTGAGAGCTCTCCACCGAGACGCTGCCTCCCAACCGCTGCATCCACTGCTTGACCAAAGCCAGGCCCAGGCCGGTGCCGCCCCGTTTCCAGGGATCCCCGCTGGGGATGCGGTAGAACTTCTCGAAGATGCGCTCCTGCTCAGCAGAGGGAATTTCCACCCCCTCGTTGATCACCTGAATTTCCACCTGCTGCGGGCCAGGCCGCTGCGCTGTTACCCAGATGCTGCACCCTGGGGGAGTATACTTGCAGGCGTTGTTGACCAGCTCCTGCACCACCCGCTCCAGGCCACCCTGATCGGTGAGTACCTTGCCCACAGTCGGCGCGATCTGCCACTGCAACCGTTGCTGGTTGGCCTGGGCCCGCTCTAGAAAAGGCTGCAACACCGCCGGCAGCCACCCCGCCAAGAAGATTTCCTCCAGGTTCAGGGACTTGGATCCCTGCTCCAGCCGCTGCAGATCCAGCAGGTCATTCACCAGTTCCGCCTCCCGCTCGCACTCCTGCTCCAAGATCCTGAGATATTGCTCTCGTTTTTGGGGGGCGCGGGCGGTTTTCAGCAGTTGGATGGCCATCTTCATGTTGGTGATGGGGGTGCGCAGCTCATGGGAGACCGTGCTCAAAAAATCGTCTTTAAGGCGGTTGAGGCGCTCCAGCTCACCGATTTGCTGCACAGAAGCTTGGTAGAGGCGGGCCTGGCGGATGGCAATGGCACAGTGATCTGCCACCTGCTGCACCACCTGCACCTCCAGTTCATCAAAGCACTCGGCTGCCGACTTCACCAGCCAGAGATCCCCCAGCACCCCTTGGTCATCCCGCAGCGGGCACACCAGCAGGGTCAGTCCTTCCCGACGGGGGATCCAGCCCTGCCCAGGCAGGTGGCAGAATTGCACCGCTTGACCCCCTTGCAGATGCCGGTAGAGATCGGGGTAGTCGGCCAAGCTCAGGGTGATCCCGCCCACGGGCGGTAGAGTAGAGGTGTATTCGTAGCGCACCGTTGCCTGGCCAGATGCCCAATCGTAGAGACAGAGATCGCACCCTTGAATGGGCAACCCCAGGGCCAACTCCTGCACCACTGCCCGCAGAATTTGGGCCTCGTCCAAGCTATCCCGCACCTGGTCGGTGACCCGCTTCAAGAGGGCATCCATCTCCAAAGAGCGCTGCAGGGCTGCCGTCCGCTCCCGCACTTCCTGCTCCAGACGGGCGTTCAGGGTTTGCAATTGCCGGTAGAGCTGATTTTGCGTGATGGACAGGGCCAGATGTACCCCAACCCGGCCCATCAGCTCCAGCTCTGAGGGCAACCAGGCTTTGGCCTCGTCAATTTTCAGCTCTCGCCAGGCGGCAAAAGAGATGAGAGGCAATTCTTGTCTGGGATCCCCCTGGGTAAACCAACGGTAACCCGCCCAGTGGGTTTCTTGGTAAACGGCCCCGCGAAACACGCTCAGCCAGCCCACCGGCTGGTCATTCCAGGCAAGCTGGGCCACCAGCAGGCCACGAATGGGCGTCTGCTTCATCTGCTCTTGCAGCTCCGGCCATTTCTCCAAGTGGGATAGGGACCACATCTTCACCCAGCCCCCCGTTCCTCCGGCCCTTCCGAGCTGCTCCTGTAGCCAGGTGTCGTAGCTTGCCGGGGGTTGCACGCCATGACAACAGAGGGTATCTGAGCCCATAAAGTGGATCCGCAGCCGCGCCCCGATCCCCTGCAAACCAGCAGTAAGCTGCTCCAGCACCGTGGTTAAGGTTGTCTCCGGGTGTATGGGCGAGTAAACCAGGGCAGCAATTTGGTTGATTAGGCGTTCCTGCTGCGCCTTTTGCCGTGCTTGCTCCAGCAATTCCGCCTGAGCAATGGCAATGGAAACTTGATCCGCCACCAACTGCACCACCTGCAGCTCTTCTGGAGAATACAGACGAGGCTCGGCGTGATGGGAGACCAACAGCCCCCATAGCTCCTGGTGATGCATGAGGGGAACCACCAAGGAAGAGGCCACCCCCATGGATTTCAAATAGTGGACATGGCAGGGATCCACAGGCCGCTGCAGCGGCTCGCCCAGAGGAACCCTAGCAGACAACCCCCAAGACTCCGGCTGGCTGATGGAACGGCTTTGCGCCTCTACATCCACAATCACCCGCGCCTGGGCCGAACGAAACAACCGCCGCGCCTCCACCGGAATATCCCCTGCCGGAAAGGTGAGCCCCAAGAGCGAGGGCAGCCGCTCCCCTCCTCGCGCTTCCGCCACCACCGTTCCGTGACCTTCGGGATCAAAGCGGTAAACCTTCACCCGATCCGTTTCCAGAAAAGACCGTATCTCTTCCGCTGTTGCCTTGAGAATTTGCTCCAGCTCCAGGGATTGCCGAATCTGGTGGGTGATGCGGTTGATGAGGGCATCCCGGCTGGGTCGAGCTGCGGCAGCCCACGTTTCAGTATCCATAGTTGCAAGCCCCTAGCCCCTGGGATTAACGGGAAGTATCTAGAGATACATCCCTTTTTTCCAGCATAGGATGTTTGTGAGAAAGGTAAGCGGGCTCAAAAGAAAAGTTAAAGGAAAAGTTAAAAATGGCAACCCAAGGATCCTTCCCAGCTTGGTCCGTAGGCCCTAAGCCCAACCGTCTAACGACTGGAGCCGACCTAAATATGGTCATTTCGATTCAAACTAGGACACTGCAGCCATACCTTCAAGTAGCGTTGCGAAGCGATACCAGCAACCAGAATCCTCACCCTATGGGGCAGGGAGTATGTCAAGCAAAAAGCTAGGGGAGAGGTAACCGAAACAGGCGGGCAGCGTTCTGGCTGGTTTCTTCTGCCAGTTTTTCCGGTGGGATCCCAAGCAGCTCCGCCAAGGTTTGGGCCACCCGCTGCACGTAAGCCGGCTCGTTGCGTTTGCCTCGGAAGGGGGTGGGAGCCAGAAAAGGGCAGTCCGTTTCCACCAAAAGCTGGGATAGGGGCACCTCCAAGGCCGACTGGCGGACGGTCTCGGCGTTCTTGAAAGTAACAATGCCGCTGAAGCTGATGTAGCAGCCCAGCTCCACAAACTGCCGGGTTTCCGCCGGGGATCCACTCCAGCAATGCATGACCGCCCGCACCGGGCCTGCGGTGGCTATGGCCTCCTTCAGGATCTCGTAGGTGGCTGCTGCTGCCTCGCGGCAATGGACGATCAACGCCAAATCCTGGGCTTGGGCAATGGCAATGTGGGCGCGGAAAGACTGCTTTTGGCGCTCAGTGTGGGCAGGGTCGGCCTTATAAAAATCCAAGCCTGTCTCTCCAATGGCCACCACTCGCTCGTCGCTGGCCGCCAAGCGGGCGATCTCCTCGGCCAAGGAAGGCTGCCACCGGCCCGCCTCCAAAGGATGCAGCCCCACCGACAAAAACACTTCTGGATACCGATCGGCAATCGCCTGCAACTGAGGAAATTCTGCCGGCATCACACAGGAATGCACCAAGCGCCGGATCCCCGTCTGGCGCCAGCGCTCGGCCACCTGGGGTAGATCTTCTGCAAAGTCGGGGTAATTGAGATGGACGTGGGTATCCACCAAGGGGGCAGCCGAAAGGGTAGCGGTGCTCAAGGCTCAGCTCCGGGACAAGATGTTTCCAATTGTAAAAGTATCCCACGCTCACCTTAGCTGGCCAGCCGGGAAGTGAGGAGGGAGAAGTGAGGAGTGAGGATTGAATCTCTTCTCTCTCCGCCCAAGAGGGGATCCCATTCCGCCAACTCCTGTGGGAGCATGAGGATGAGCAAGCAAGAAAGTTCACAGTTGGAGGCTGGTTATGGCTCGTACTCCCTCGACGATGCTGCCTTTGGGAACCCCTGCTCCTGACTTCAGCCTACCGGATGTGGTGAGCGGCAAAACCATCTCTCTGGCCAGCTTTGACGACAAGCCCGCCCTGCTGGTGATGTTCATTTGCCAGCACTGCCCCTACGTGAAGCACGTGCAAGAGGAGCTGGCTCGTTTGGGCAAGGACTACCAAGATTGCGGCGTTGGCATTGTGGCCATCAGCGCCAACGATGTGGAGCAATACCCGGATGACAGCCCAGAGAACTTGAAGAAGATGGCCGAGACCTTGGGCTTTACCTTCCCCTTCTGTTACGACGAAAGCCAAGAGGTGGCCAAAGCCTTCACCGCTGCCTGCACCCCCGACTTTTTCCTGTTCGACGCGGATCGCAAGTTGGTCTACCGTGGTCAACTGGATGACAGTCGTCCCAGCCTGACGGATGTGCCGGTGACGGGCAAGGATTTGCGGGCGGCGCTGGATAACCTTTTGGCGGGCAAGCCCATCGATCCCGACCAAAAGCCCAGCTTGGGCTGCAACATCAAGTGGAAACCCGGCAATGAGCCTGCTTATTTCGGTGGCTAGATCCCGCTTTTTTGAATCACGGCCAGGGCCTGTCGATGCAAGCTGGGGTTGGCCGCCGCCAGCACTTCTCCGGTGGAGGTGCGGGTTAAGGGATCCCCTTGCCAATCGGTAATCACGCCACCGGATCCCTCGATCACCGGCACAAGGGCAGCAAAGTCGTAGAGGGCAAGGCCACACTCCATCACCAGATCCACACAGCCGCTGGCCAGCAGGCCGTACTGGTAGCCATCGCCGCCATAGGAGGTGATGTGAACCGCCTGGTTGAGCCGCTGGAAGCACCGTTGTTGGTCAGGTTGGGTGAACAAATCAGGGGTGGTACAGCTCAAGTAGGCGCGGCTGAGGTCGGTATTGGCCTTGGCTCGGGCGGCTTGTCGGTGGGAGGGGGTTATCCATTGGGTGGGCTGTCCCCGTACCCCCAGCCAGCGCTCGCGCAACACCGGCTGATCGATGATGCCCAAAATGGGGCGGTCTTCTTCCAAGAGGGCAATCAGAGTAGCAAAGGTGGGCTTGCCGGTGGAAAAGGCAATGGTGCCATCCAAGGGATCCAGAACCCAGGTATAGAGGGATCCCGTCTGGTGAAAACCAAACTCTTCGCCAAGGATGTTGTGTTCTGGCACTTGGGCCATGAGCAAAGCCCGCATAGCCCACTCTGCCTCCCGGTCGGCCACCGTCACAATCGGGGAGCGGGCCTCTTTGTATTCGGCTTGCAGTTCTTCGCGAAACAGGGGGCGAATCACCGCTCCGGCAGCCTCGGCCAGGGCCTGGGCCAGCTCAATCCACTCTGCCTTGACCACCTTTTCCCGCCCTATTTGCGCGTCTCCCCTCTTAGCATAGGGTAAGATCTCTCCCCGGTTATGCGGTCTGGCCTGCTCTTAACTCCTCTGGAATGGCTTTGGACGGCGATTGGGGTGATCCTGACCATTTTGGGCACCCTGACCCATTTGAGTTTTCCGTCTGAGCTGCCTGGGTTAGGGGGATACAGCTTTTCGCTGCAAATCGGGGGCGTATTGCTGACGGCTTGTTTGGCGGGGCCGGTGGCGGCGGTGTGCGCCCAGATCGTCTACCTGGGGCTGGGGCTGGCAGGGCTACAGGTGTTTGCTCAAGGGGGAGGGTGGCAATACCTGTACCAGCCTGCCTTTGGCTACTTGCTGGGGTTTTTGCCAGGAGCCTGGGCCTGCGGGACGATCGCCTTTCGGCAACGGGATCCCTATCCACCCCCTTCTGCCCTGGCCCGCCAACGTGCTGTCGATGGGAAGCGGTTGGCAGGAGGGATCCCTTACTCCCCGGTGGGCCTCCAAGAGCTGGGATCCGGCAGCTTGGTGGCTTTGGCCTTGGTTCACCTGACCGGGATTTTCTACCTTGTGGCCACACAACCCTGGAATGAGGAGTTGCTGAGGTTGATAGGGCTTTACTCCGGCTATACTCTGCCGGGACAGATCATTGTGGCCAGCTTTGTTGCAGTGATAGCGTTGCTGTTGCGGCGCTTGTTGCTGCTCTGAAGCGGGGAAATCAACTGTGCGCAAAGGCCCATGCAGGTTTGGGCTGCAGCGCATCCTTTCCCAGGCTGTAGAGGCAGAAAGTAACTTAGAGCCGTGCTAACCCCAACGGCAGTTCCTAAGGGGGCGTAGATTCTGGTCAGGTCTTGTGAGGATTGATGGGTTTTCGTAAGGAGCTGAGGGATGCAACGTACTGCTCTGACCCTTTTGGCCACCGGCCTTTTGGCGACTGGGCTGGCTGCCTGTGGAGATAGCGGCAGCTCAGGGGGCTCGATCCTGCCCCCACCCCAAGGCCCAACGGTTTCGTTTATCAATGCGCCCACCTCGGTGCGGGTAGGCACCTCCACGCCGGCTTTTACGGTGCAGGTGAGTGTGCCCGGCGGTGCTCGTCCAACGCAGTTTATTGAGCTGGAAACTTTCAACCCCAGCGGCGTGCGTGTGCAGAGGGAATTCTTCAGCCCGCAGCAGGCCGGCTGCAATCCCGGGGCCACCTTTTGTAGCTTCATCACCGACTTCCGCGTTGCCTTCGGGGATCCCGTTGGCGTCTGGCAGTTCCGGATCACCGCCTTTGACCAACAAAATCGCTCCGGATCCCAAACGTTGCCGATTACAGCTTTCCAGTAGGCAAGCCAAGTTGCCGGTTTTAGGGTAAGGCCACTCACTCTAGAGGGGAATGCCCACCAGCGAACCGAAGTCCGAACAAGGACTGAATCTTGCTCACCGCTGCGGCTTTCTTCCTGCTTCCAAAACTCCTAGCCAGCGGCAACTTGCGTCGCCGCCCCGCCAGAGGGATCTCCACAGGCATCAATTTCCCCAGAGCCAGCGCTCCGCGCCGCTGGTGCGACCAGCAAAGTTCGGCAAAAACAGGGCCGGAGGCATGCCCCCTCAAGCTATAAGCCGGTTGTTACTTGAGTTCGCAAGCTGCCCAAGGTGGGATCCCCTACTCTAAGTCTCGACGGTTGGGGTTACGGGAGGGATCGTTGCTCAAAAAACCAAACACAAAAAGCCCCACAAAAAAGATGACAACCGCGTAAACAGAGATTTTCAGTAACAGCATAGTTTCAGCAACCCGTTTCCGACTGAGTGAACTGATGAAGCAATAAAGTAATGGTAAGGTAAGGGCGAACCACCCCAGAAAAGGGATCCCGTCAAACCTGAGACCCCGCAAAACTTCTTCACAACATCATACCTCTCGGCGGCCCTTTTTCCCGCAAATGATCCCAGTTCCCCTTGAGAGATCCTTTCATCACGCCCTCAGGGAAGGCTGCAAAGCCCGGCCTGTCGGGGATCCCCGGCAAGAGCAGAGATTGTTAAGAAATATTTTAGACTGGAAACAAAGATTGCCGCTCCTCAGCGGCGGCAGCGCTCGCGGGCGTCCGGGACATAGGAAGATGGGGTTTGTGGCTTTGCCGGGTCTTGCCGGACGTGCGTTGGATTTGCCCATGCCTTTTGATCGGTTAGGTGACTTAGAGGCTTCCGATGGGCGATCGGAAACTCAGCCCCAACCCTCCTCGGGGATCTATCGGCCTCAGGAGTTGCCCCTTTCCGATGGGATCCCAGCTTTTCTGCACCACTGGCCCCAGAGCTCCCCTTGTGGACGGGTGTTGCTTTTGCACGGCAAAGGGGATCACGGCGGCGGGTTTTGCCCTTTGGCTGGCGAGTTGGCCGCTCAAGGGTGGGAGGTTTTGGCGCCCGACATGCGGGGATTTGGTCGCTCCGGCGGGATCCGCTGCTGGATTGACCGTTTCAGCCAATATCAAGTGGATCTGGAGAGGATCACGCAGCAGGTTTGGCCGCAGAAAGGGATCCCGCAGATCTGGTGTGGGTACAGCGCGGGGGCCAATTGGGTTACGGAATATGCCCTTGCCCATCCCGACCAAGTGCAGGGCCTGATCCTCATCTCACCGGCTTTTCGCATCGACCACTATTTCACCCCCTTTACCCACGCCCTTTTGCAAGTTTTGGACAGAGTGATTCCCCAGTTGGCCTTGACCGGCTTCTACGAGCCGGCGCGGGTGACTTCCCTACCTGAGCAGCAAGCCGCCTTTGCGGCGGATTCCTACATGTGTGGTGTGACGCGGGCCAGATTCACAGCCGAACTGGTGCGCAGTGGACAGCGCTGCCTCGACCAAGCCCATCGGCTCCGCCTGCCGGTTTTGCTGCTCTACACCTCTGCTGATATCGTTATCAATCCTGCGGGGGCTGTGGATTTTGCCCGTCGGCTGCCCCAGGGAGAGATCCACGATTTTCCCCAGTCGCGCCACGATCTTTTGCACGACTGCCAAGCGGAAGCGGTAAAAGAGACCCTCCACCGCTGGCTAGCTCGGCATTTCCCCTCTGCCCCGGATGTCGCCCCTCGCCCAACGACTAGCTCAGCCCCTACCGACCTCATGGCAAAATAGAAACGCCCTCTTTCCTGCTGCTCCCATGAGCCAAGACCTGATCTACCGTCCCCGTCGGCTGCGGCGCACAGAAGCCTTCCGCCAGATGGTTCAGGAAACCCACCTGCGGGTGCAGGATCTGATCTATCCCCTGTTTGTCATGGAGGGGGAGAACCAGCGGCAGGAAGTAGAGTCGATGCCCGGCTGCTACCGCTACACCCTAGACTTGCTGCTGAAAGAGGTGGAAGAAGCTGCCCAACTGGGGATCCCGGCGGTGGCCCTGTTCCCGGTGGTGCCGGAAGAGAAAAAGGACCCCACCGGGCGGGAGTGCTTCAACCCAGAAGGCTTGATCCAGCGGGCAGTGCGGCGGATTAAACAGGAGATTCCCGAGATCCTGTTGGTAACTGATGTTGCTTTGGATCCCTACAACAGCGATGGCCACGATGGCATCGTGCGGGATGGGGTGATCCTCAACGACGAGACGGTGGAAGTTTTGGTCAAGCAGGCCCTCTCCCAAGCAGAGGCGGGAACGGATATTGTGGCCCCCTCGGACATGATGGACGGTCGTGTCGGCGCCATTCGGGAGGCCCTGGATGAGCAAGGTTATACCGATGTGGCGATCCTGGCCTACTCCGCCAAATATGCCTCTGCCTTCTACGGCCCCTTCCGCGACGCCCTGGGATCCGCGCCCAAATCGGGAGACAAGAAAAGCTATCAAATGGATCCCGCCAATGCTCGGGAAGCCATCAAGGAGGTGGAGCTGGACGAAGCCGAGGGGGCGGACATGGTGATGGTGAAGCCGGCCCTGGCCTACCTGGACATCATCTACCGAGTTAAGGAATCGACGGATCTGCCCGTGGCCGCTTACAACGTCAGCGGTGAGTACGCCATGATCAAAGCCGCCGAACAAAAGGGCTGGATCGACGGCAAAAAAGTGATGTTGGAATCCCTGCTGGCCATGAAGCGGGCTGGCGCCGATATCATCCTCACCTACTTTGCCAAAGAGGTAGCCTTGCTCTTAAAACAATCCTAGGCAGGGGCAGCCTACGGCCCGACAGACGGCTGGGTGGACTGCCCGATCCAGGAAGGGGGGGTGTTCTTCTCGTCGTCCGCCACCAGGGTACTGGGATCCACCAAACGCACCTGAATTTGATTGGGTGGCACCCGATTCAGCCGTTCCTTGATCAGGGCCTCTTGTTGCAAGGGATCCATACCTCGATCCACCCCCTCCTGCAGCCGAGAAATCCGAGTGGACAAGACCTCGATATGCCGCTCCAGAACCTGGAGCCGGTGGTGCTGGGCCAACTGCACCGGCAAGAGGCGATACAAACCACTGAGGGCAGCCGCCGTAAACAAGACATTCACCCCGATGTGGCAGGCCATCTCCCAGACTGGAGGCTCGTGGCCAGGTTCTTGCCGTCTGCGCCGGCGGGATCGAGTCGAGGAGCGGGAGCGCTGGACAGGGATCGTCCGCCGACCGGAAATCTGGGGAGAGGCGGGAAATCCTGCCCGAACTAGGGATCCCTGCCCTTGGGAGCGATGCACTCGTGGAGCAACAGAGATGTCCAGCCGAGGCCCAGCAACCTGCTCTACACGCACAGACACGTGGCGAGCCGGGGTACGGGAAGAAGACTTGGGTGTCACGGGTGAAGGGAAGAAAATAGGGGGACGATGAACCACCTCTGCTGCCAAGAAGCGCAGCTAGGGCCTATTGAAGCCGATTTTTCCAGGTTTGACACTCTCACCGACTCAAGTCAGGGGATTCTAAGGCCTACGGCCCGCTGCCGCGAAACGCAGTCCACAAACGGACTTGTAAAGGCGTAGTCAAACCGCCCATAGACAGTTCCTTGAGGCACAACCCCATCCGCGTAGCAGGACGGAGTCCTAAGTTCTGCTTACTTTACGCAGCAGGTTGGCAGCGGCATTGACATCGGCATTCACTAGCCAGCCTGTTGCTGTTCGGTACAGCCCGCACTCCACTCGCTTGCCAGAGGGTTGCTACCCATCGGTTTTTTCACCGAAGTTGGGCACCTCGTGAGCGTGGATAGCTTGGGGAATCCGTTAACATTCAGGATTACAGCAGGGCAGAGGCATGATATTGCTCAAGCAGAAGGATTACAGTCGTTTCAGGTTAGGGTGAGACGCCTGGGCTATTGAGAGAAGCCTTCTGGTCGGGTACAGTCAACATTGGGTTATGGGTTTAGTGTCCTAGTTTGAATCGAAACGACCATAATTGAGAGTTGACAAGAAGAACATACGAAAGTGATGGGGGGATAAGGGATAAGATTCCCATCGATTCACGCAGAGGATAGGGGAAAGTTGAGTTGCGATTCCTTCTAGGAAGAATGGGAAGGTGGCGCGAGATGACGACCGGAATGTTTACAAAGAGAAGCACTTAGTAGAATGTTTTTTCACAAGCTGAAGCAGTATCGGCATTTGTTTTCTCTGTTTTCTCGCTTTGACAAGTTGGCCAGGAACTTCTTGAGCTTCCTCGACTTCCCAGGCGCTCTTTCTAGCTAAAGTAAAAGATCAACAAAACCTAGAGAAGCTGCAACAGGCGGTGTAGCGCTAGGCTGTGAAGATGGACGACGTTTACTTTCTCGACTGCTGCAGCCGCTGGGCGAAGGCTGCAGGTAGCAGCTTGGGCAGCGGTTTTGGCACGATGCACAACTTGGTACCGTTTGAGCTGGCTCGGTAGGGGGATGGTTGTGGAGACGGCAGAGAGCTTTTGGAGCGATGCTGTGGCGACGGCAACCTATAGGGCGATGGTTGAACAGGGGACGGAACAGGAGCGGGCAGAGATTTGCTACAGGAGTGAGCAAGCGGGCTGCGGCGGCCCAATGAGCTACGCGACGTTGGAGTGGTTGTGTGGTGATGCCAGCCGAGTGCAGCTGGAGCCACGCCTGAGATTGGAGCGCCGGGGCGCGGGGCGGCTGGCGTTGGTTTGGGACAACTGGCGGGTGGTGGACATTACGCTGCAGGGGTACGAGTTCGTGGAGGTCGACGAGTACGTATGGGAGTATCGCCACCGTTGGCTGTACCCGCTGTTGAAGGATGCTGCAAGGCGCTATTGGGTGGGTTGTGGCGGCAAGTCCTCCTGTGGCGTGCGCATAGAGGTGGCGGCTTGGTGGGGTGCAAGGTCGACTTTGAACTCTGAGGGGCGTCCCCTCGACCCATTTCTGCCCTGGAATACGCTTTGCAACTTTCCCCTCTTGGCGTCGGCGCTGGTGTTGACGCTGCTGCGCTGGTGTCGGGAGACCGAGGTGGCCCCAGAGGCTTTGGCCGGGCTAACGCTAGGCGTGCATCTAGACGGTGAGGTGGATGGTTGTCCCTACCCGAACTTGGCGCGGCGGCTGCGGCGGCTGTTTCGCCTGTACCGCGTTGATGAGGCTCGTGGCCGGTTTTTGCTGGAGCCGCCTTTGCGAATCACGCTGCCGACGTTGCGCTGGGAGGATGAGGCAGAGGTTTTGCGCTACCACCTCTACCGGTTGGGTAAGCACTGCAATGACATGTCAATACCAGGCCACTCCCGCCATTGGCGCAGCTTGATCTATCGGGAGCTGTACGAGAGCAACGCGGTGGTGAACTACAACCAGCCGTTGAGCTACGCCCAGTTGCGTGAATTTTACCTGCGGCAGCAGGTGGTGCTTGGGTCTTTGCGGTTGGAGGAGCGTCAGGATGGGGTGTTGGAGCTGAACCACGACTTTGGGCTGTATAAGGTGCCTCTGGCGCAGGTGTGGCCCGACGAGACCTATGTTCTTTATGGCACCCGGCTCTCTTGGGGTCGAATCAGCCATGGGGAGTTACTGGGACAGGGGGCACAACGGTTTGCCTGCGCGCACGGGGCGCCGCCACTGCGGGTGTTTTATCTCCCCTACGACGGTATTCGCGTAGACCAAAGCCTGAACGCTTTGAACAACCCGTTGCTGCTGGAAGGACTGCTGGAGGACATCCGCCGTTGTTTCTATCGCTGGGCACTGGCCCAAGCGGTGGGCGACGGAGTCTGGATCCTGCAGGTGCAGTGCGGGCGGCAACCGAAAGTGCGCCTGCGGGATGAGTCTAGTCCGTATTTGGAGGCGCAGCTGCGGCGCTGCTGCCTACGCCACTTAACGGTCCTGCAACAGGGCGACTATCAGTTTGAAATTGAGTTGCCCTACGACCGCAGTGTCCTCCACCACGAGCTTATGGATCAACTGTGGGTGGAGTAGCGCCGGCCAACTTGCTAGGCTAGAGGTTCCAATAGCGGAAGGGCTCTGCACTGTTCAAAGGACAAGGACGGGACAGAGCTCCCACAGAGGCAAATCGGATCCACATCATGCGCATTGTCATCACAGGTGGGAGTGGTTTTATCGGGCGTCGCTTGGTAGCCCGTCTACTGGAGCAAGGGGATCAGGTTTTGGTCTTGACCCGCCGCCTGGAGCAGGCCCGCCGCATTTTGGGGGAATCCCCCAACCTCAAGCTGTTGCCCTACGATCCCTACCAACCGCAAGCCTGGGCAGCCGCCCTGGAGGGCTACGAGGGAATTGTCAACTTGGCTGGAGAGCCTTTGGCTTCTTCTCGTTGGACAGAGGCCAAGAAAAAAGAAATCCGCCGCAGCCGTGTGGAAGCCACCCAGGCCCTTATTCAAGCCCTCGCCTCCCTCAACCAGAAACCCCAGGTGATGATCAGTAGCTCGGCGGTGGGTTACTACGGATCCCATCCAGAAGGGGATCCCCTGACGGAGACGGATCCCCCGGCCCAAGATTTTCTGGCAGAAGTCTGTCAAGCCTGGGAAGCTGCTGCCCGGTCGGTTGAGGAGTTGGGGATCCGTTTGGCCATTGTGCGCACAGGGATTGTGCTGGGGCCGGATGGAGGAGCGCTGGGGCAGATGTTGGCTCCCTTCCAATTTTTTATCGGCGGAACGATCGGCTCCGGCAAACAATGGCTGTCCTGGATCCACCGCGAGGATTGGGTGAGCCTGGTCTGCTTCCTGCTGGGACAAGGATCCGGAGTGTTCAACGCCACTGCTCCCAACCCGGTGCAAATGGAAGAGTTTTGTCGGACGTTAGGCCAGGTCTTAGGGCGCCCCTCTTGGTTGCCCCTGCCGGAACTGGCGTTGGAACTGCTGTTGGGCGAGGCAGCTCAAGTGGTTTTGACGGGCCAGAAAGTGATCCCACAAGCGGCTTTGCAGATGGGGTTTACCTTCCAGTACCCACACCTGAAAGAGGCATTGCGACAGATCCTCCTCCCGCCTTGACTTCATACCGGAGCTTATTCTTCCGTGAAATCGGCTTCCACCACCCCTGAAGCAGATCCGGGATCGGGGCTGGCAGCCGCAGCTTGTGCCGGAACCGGTCGCGCCGCCTGGGGCACTTGCACAATCTGGGGAGTAAAGATGAATAGGTTGTACACCGTGTTGCGGCGGATGTTGTCCATCATCTCCAGGAACAGCTCGTAGCCCTCGTTCTTGTACTCGATTAGGGGATCCTTCTGACCGTAGCCTCGCAGGCTCACAGCTTCCCGCAGCGCCTCCATCTGCTGCAGGTGTTCCCGCCAGAGGGTATCCACCTGTTGCAATAGGAAAAAGCGCTCCGCCTTGCGCATCAAACCGGGCTCAAAGGTATCCAAAAAAGCCTCTTTGGCCTCGTAGGCCAGTTCTGCCTGCTTGATCAGGTAGTCCAAGATCTGCTCGTAGGAGAGATCCCGCAGGTCTTCAACCTTAAGGTTTTGCTTCAGGAGCGGCACAAACTCCTGCATCTTGGCAGTCAGCTTGTCGATTTCCCACTCTTCCGGGGGCAGCTCTGGGTTGACATGCGCCCGCACGATCTCGCTGACGGTTTTGCGCACATAGTCGAGGATCTTGGTCTTGAGGTTCTCTCCCTCCAAGATGCGCCGCCGCTCCGAGTAGATGGCTCGCCGCTGGTTGTTCATCACCTCGTCATACTCGAACACCTGCTTGCGCATGTCAAAGTAGTACACTTCCACTTTTCTCTGCGCGTTCTCCAGGCTGCTGCTGAGCAACGGGTGCTCAATGGGCATGTCCTCTTCCACCCGGAACATGTCCATGAGCTTGGCTACCCGGTCGCCACCGAAAATCTTCAGCAGGTTGTCTTCCAAGCTGAGGAAAAACCGTGAGGAGCCGGGATCCCCTTGCCGCCCGGCACGCCCCCGCAACTGGTTGTCGATGCGGCGGGATTCATGGCGCTCCGTACCGATCACATGCAGGCCCCCCAGCCTTACCACCTCTTCGTGCTCGGCCTCAGTAATTTTTTCGTACTCGGCTTTGATGCTGTTGTAAACCTCCCGCAGTTGCAAAATCAGCGGATCCTGCACCGGCGCTTTCTCGGAGGCTACTGCGATGAGATCTTCCACCACCAGCTCCGGCAGGCGGTTCAACCCATACTTGGTTACGGCTGCTGCCACCACTTCGTCCAAAGCTTGGCTGGTGCGGGCCGACAACTCACAGGGGTAAAAATTGGGGGAGACCACCGTCCAGGACTTTTTCGGCTTGGGCGTCGTCCCGCCAAATCCTTGGCCGCCTCCCCGTCCTACCATCTGAACGGATCCCAAGGGATTGTCGGTGTCCAACTGGGCCAGCTTGGGCATCAGCCGCTCCCGCAGCTTAAGGCGGGCCATGTACTCCGCGTTGCCTCCCAAGATGATGTCCGTGCCTCGACCGGCCATGTTGGTGGCGATGGTTACGGCACCTTTTCGCCCCGCCTGGGCAATGATCTCCGCCTCCCGCTCCACGTTTTCCGGCTTGGCGTTGAGGAGGTTGTGAGGGATCCCCATTTCCTTGAGCATGGCCGAGAGGCGCTCGGATTTTTCCACGCTGGTTGTCCCCACCAGTACCGGTCGCCCCCGCTCATGCATCTGGGCAATTTCCTCGGCAACCGCCTGCCACTTGCCCCTTTCGGTCTTGTACACCACGTCAGGGGCATCCTTGCGGCGGATGGGTCGGTTGGTGGGGATCACCGTGACTTCTAGGTTGTAGGTTTTGCTGAACTCAGCCTCCTCGGTGCGGGCCGTGCCCGTCATACCGGAGAGCTTGGGATAGAGCAGAAAAAGGTTTTGGTAGGTGATGGTAGCCAGGGTTTGGCTCTCACTTTGAATCGGCACCCCCTCCTTGGCCTCCACTGCCTGGTGCAGCCCATCGGACCAGCGGCGACCAGGGAGCACCCGCCCGGTGAACTCGTCCACAATCACCACCTCTTGGTTGCGGACGATGTAGTGGACATCCTTGATGAAGAGCTCTTTGGCCTTTACGGCGTTAAAGACAAAGTGCGCCCAGGGATCCTTGGGATCAAACAGGTCAGAGACCCCCAGCAACCGCTCGGCTGCCTCAAACCCCTCGTCAGTAAGGATGACGTTGCGGGCTTTTTCATCCACCTCATAGTGTTCATCTCGGATCAGCTCTCGCGCCACCTGGGCCGCCCGCAGGTATTTTTCAGAGGGGCGAGCCACCTGACCGGAGATGATCAGGGGAGTGCGGGCTTCATCAATCAGGATCGAGTCCACCTCGTCGATGATGCAGTAGTTAAAGGGCCGTTGCATCACCTCTTTGATGTCGGTGGCCATGTTGTCCCGCAGGTAGTCAAAGCCCAGCTCGCTGTTGGTGCAATAGGTGATGTCGCAGTTATAGCTGCGGCGCTTTTCTTCGGGGGACATGCCCTCCTGCACTAGGCCGACCGTCAGGCCCAAGAAGCGATGCACTTGTCCCATCCACTCCGAGTCCCGCCGGGCCAAGTAGCCGTTGACGGTAACAACGTGAACCCCTTTCCCGGTGAGACCGTTGAGATAGGCAGGCAGGGTGGCAACCAGGGTTTTCCCTTCACCGGTTTTCATTTCGGCAATCTGGCCTTCGTGCAGCACCATACCGCCAATGAGCTGTACGTCGTAATGGCGCAAGTTCAAGACCCGCTTGGCAGCCTCCCGCACCACGGCAAATGCCTCTGGCAAAAGATCGTCCAGCGATTCTCCTCTGTCTAAGCGCTGGCGAAACTCCGTGGTCTTGGCCTTGAGCTCCGCATCCGAAAGGGAGGCAATCTCGATCTCCAGCGAGTTGATCAGCTTGACGACAGGACGGTACTGCCGGATCTTCCGATCGTTGGGATCCCCAAGGAGCTTTTGTAGGGTCTGGAGCATGGGCAAGCCTAGGCCAATGAAGAGGATGGATTAATAGTGCAATTCTACCATTTTGACTTGGCTGGCCAGGGAGAGGTTGGCCTGGATGAGCTGAGAGCAGAACACCAAAGCCATCGGAAGGGGGCAGTTACTTGCAGTCCGCGGCGAGAAAATGTCACTCTAGGGAAACGAGGGGATCCTGACCAAACCTTATTCTGCGAGGCTCATGAATTTTTTGGGTGTTGGACTGCCGGAAATGTTGGTCATCTTTGCGGTGGCTCTTCTGGTTTTCGGGCCCCGCAAATTGCCGGAGATCGGTCGCACGCTGGCCAAAACCCTGCGCAGTTTGCAGGATGCTTCCAGAGAGTTCGAGGCGCAACTGAACAAAGAGGCCCAAGAGCTGGAAAAAGCCACCCGCGGGACAACGGCTGCCGCCCCTCCCAAAGTTTCCCGAACAGCGGTCACCGAGTCAGTTGCCGATACGCCCCCCCCAGAGACGGATCCCACCCCATCCGCAGCCCATGACGCTCAAACGGCAGACGCTGCTTAGTCTATGCCCCGCTTTAACCCCCTTTGCTTCGGCATGGAAATTACGCGCTTGTTCGAGCAAGGGCAGTCCTACTTCGCTCCTGCCAAGGTGGAGACCTGGCTGCGGCAGCACGGTCAAAACCCGTCTGACTACGAGATCTCGTTTCGCCAGGAACTGCCCCCTGTCGGCTCTTCTGCAGCAATGTGGATTCGCATCGACCTGAAGCGCTGGGATGGCCAGCCAGTGGATCCCTGGCTGTTGGAAGCGATCAACCGCGTAGATTGAAAACGGCTTGCTCCACAGTGGAGCCAAGCCCTACGTTAAGAAGGTTGGGGCTTTTTGTCCACCTATGCCCAGTGCCACCCTGTTGGTATCTTGCCCTGATCAAAAAGGCTTGGTGGCCAAGCTCTCCAGCTTCATCTACAGCTATGGCGGCAACATCATTCACGCCGATCACCATACGGATCCTGAGGCAGGACTGTTCTTGAGCCGCATTGAGTGGGATTTGGAGGGCTTCCAACTGGAGCGAGCGGAAATTGTCCCCGCCTTTTCGGGCATTGCCCGCGGGATCCAAGCCAACTGGGAACTGCATTTTTCCGACACTCGCCGGCGCATCGCGCTGTGGGCCAGCAAGCAAACCCACTGCCTTTTGGATCTGATCTGGCGGCAAAGGGCCGGAGAACTGCCCGCCGAGATCCCCTTGATCATCAGCAATCACCCCGACCTGGAATCGGTGGCCCGCTCCTTTGGTATCGATTACTACCACATCCCCGTTTCTCCAGAAGGCAAAGCCGCAGCCGAAGCCCGTCAGCTCGCTCTCCTGCAGGAGTATCGAATTGACCTGGTGGTGCTGGCCAAGTACATGCAGGTCTTGAGTGGGTGGCTGCTCCGCCAAGCCCCGCCGGTCATCAACATTCACCATTCCACCCTGCCCGCCTTTGCCGGAGCCAACCCCTACCACCGCGCCCATCAACGGGGAGTGAAAATCATTGGCGCGACTGCCCACTATGCCACCGAAGATCTGGACGAGGGGCCGATCATCGAGCAGGATGTGATGCGGGTCAGTCACCGCGATACGGTTGCCGATCTAATCCGCAAGGGCCGCGATATGGAACGTCTAGTCCTGGCAAGGGCAGTGCGGTATCACCTGGAGAATCGGGTGCTGGTGTACCATAACAAAACGGTGGTGTTTGCCTGATCAGCTTGCAGGTGCAGCGTTGCTCAACGGGATCCCTTTCTGTTCTCGCAGGAGAGCCAAGATCTCCTCCTTCACCTCCTGAAAAGAAGAAGTGCGCTTGAGGCTGTAGTCGCGCCGACTGGGGAAATCAACCTGGATCTCCCGTTTCACCCGCCCAGGATGGGACGTGAGTACATAGATGCGCTGGGCCAGAAAGACGGCTTCTTCCACATCGTGGGTGATCATCAGGATTGAAGTGCGCGTGCGCTGCCAGAGATCCAGCAAAAACTCCTGCATGGTCTCCTTGGTTTGCACATCCAAAGCGCCAAAAGGCTCATCCATCAGCAAAATCTTCGGTTGGGCCGCCAGAGCTCGCGCAATTGCCACCCGCTGCTGCATACCGCCCGAAAGCTGCTTGGGCAGAGCCTTGGCAAAACGCTCCAGGCCGACGATCTCCAGAAAATAATCCACACGGGCTTCCCTTCCCTGCCGTTTTACCCCCTGCAATTTCAGGCCAAAGCCGACGTTCTCCGCCACGGTCATCCAGGGGTAAAGGGTGTAGGACTGGAACACGACTCCCCGATCCGCTCCCGGCCCAATCACCGGCTCCCCATCGACACTGATGGAGGGTAGGCTGCTCCAACCCGGCAATCAGGCGCAGTAGGGTGGTTTTACCAGAGCCAGAAACCCCCACCACACAGACAAACTCTCCTGACTCCACATGCAAATTCACCCCATCCAGAGCCAAGATAGGGCCACGACGGGTGGGGAAGGATTTGCTCAGGCCGACCACTTCCAAATGCACGACACCACCTCATAAAAAGGCCCAACGACAGGTCAAACGTACCAAGCGTCGCAGCAGCCAATCCAGCAGAAAGCTGATCAGCCCCAATACAATCAAGCACGCAAAAATCTCGTCGGTTCTAAAAAAGCGCTGGGCTAGCTGGATCCGCCTACCCAAACCCTCATTGGCGGCCACCAATTCTGCCACCACCACCAAGTTCCAAGAGGCAGCCATGTTGACGCGGAAGGTGTCGAGAATGTTCGGTGTGATGTAGGGAGTGATCACCTGCAGCAACACCTGCCAACGCCGCCCCCCCAAGGTGTAGGTTGCCTCGATCAGCTCTTTGGGAATGAACTTCACCGCATCCATGATCATCAGCATGTTGAAGAAAACGGTGCCGATGAAAATCAATCCAATCTTGGGAGCCTCATCCAAACCCAAGTAAATAATCAGCAGCGGGGTGAAGGCAGGAGCGGGCATGTAGCGAAAGATGCCGCTAATCGGCTCGATCAAGGCGCGGATGCTGGCAGAGGTGCCCATGGCAATGCCAATGGGGGTCGCCACCACTGCCGCCAACAGAAAGCCGCTGCTAACCCGACTGAAGCTGGCCAAGGTATCCTTCCACAGCAGGCCGTCTCGCCACAGGCGCAGCAGGGCCGCCCATACCGAAGGGGGAGAAGGCAAAAAACGCGGCGGTACCCACCCCGATACCGATAGGCCCCACCACAAGCCGAAGGGCACCAGCACCGATAATGCCGTCAGCAGTAAGGCCAAGGGGCGCGGGATCTCTTCGGCAATGCGCCAAAACACCGTCGGGGGCAAACTGGGGCGGGCGGGCGGGGGCGATTCAGCTGGAGCAGTCAGCATCGTACCTTACCTCACTGGTGGCCCATGAAGGGATCCCGGATATCTCTCACCGTCTAATGCCCACCGACTCGGCGTAGGCGCGAACGAAGCGGTCGTCGAACAATGCCTCTAGATCCTTGGGCCCCTCCGAGATAAAGCCCACTCTCACCATGAAGTCCACCATTTGTCTGGCCGCATAGGACATGTGCTGCATTCCCTCGCCGGGGCTGAAGGCTTTTAGGTTGTCTTCTATGGTGAAGAAACGAATGCCATCTTTGAACAGTTGCAGCTCCTCTGGGGTGACACCGGCACGTCTGGCCATGATTTCGTCGGCTCGTTGCGGGTTCTCCTCCATGAACTTCAGAATATCGAACCAACTATTCACCAAAGCTTGCACCTAATCTGGCTGCTCGTCGATCAATTTTTGGCTGACCACCAACAAATCGGGAATGGCTCCTGGAAACTCCGCCGAAGAGAACAGCTCCTTGCTTCCAGGGCGCTCCAGGGCCGTCAACCAGAAGGGCGGAAAGGCTCCCACCGCATCCACCTGACCGGCAGCAAAAGCAGCGGCAGCGGCTCCGGTTTCCAGGGGCACAATGATCACATCCTCGCGGGAAAATCCTTCTCGCTCCAGCCCCAGCGTCAGCAGAAAGTCACCCACCACGCCTTCTTCTACAGCCACCCGCTTACCCACCAGGTCGGCAATGGTGTTGATCCCTTCCCGAACGATGATCTTGTCGTTGCCTGCCGAATTGTCATTGACCAGCACTACCACCTGGCCATTTACAGATTTTGGTGCAAAGGAGAGCGTATCGTTCAGGGTCTGGGTATTGGCATCCAGTTGTCCGGCGGCAAAGGCTTCCATCGACTCAATGTAGCCATCGAACCAGCGCAACTGCACGTTGGCTCCATTTTTCTTGAAAATGCCCTCTTCTTCTCCGATGGCCCACGGCCACCAACCTGCCCAATTGCTATAGCCCATCTGAATGGGGGGTCGGGCCAGAGCGGGCGAGGAGCTTCCCAGCAAAAGGGTGGGCAACAACCCCAGCACCCAGGACAAAAACCGGCGGCGACGCGAGATCTGTGGAGAAGAAGTCATAAGCCTGGAAGTTCAAGTAACTGTGCAGCCAGCTTGAGAATAGCTGTTCGCTGGCCTGGATTCTAGGGTCGGCTTGAGACGAGCAGCAAATAGTTAATTTGGCTACAAAATCCCCCAACTTGTTGCTTGGGTTGGCTTTGGATTTTCGGATCTTCCAGAGTGATGGGACTTAACCAGGGGGATCCCTCAATACTCAAAGGTCATGGGTGGGAAGCGGGAAGGGCGAGATCTGAGCTGGGCCGGTTCAGAGGGGGGAGCCGGATCCCGGAAGGCTTTTGCCTCCTGCTGAAGGTGTTGCATGGCCTGCTCGATTTCCTGGAGTCGCGCGTGGATTTGCCCCTGCCGCTCTCGAATAAACTCCAGCTCCTGGTTAAGCCGCTGCTTTTCGACGCTGAGCTGCTGCATTTCAGCATAGAGGGCGGATTCGGTTTGGCGGCGAGGGATCGAGCGCAGCTTGGGGCGCGGTCGAGTTCGGGGCACACGGGGCAGGCTCATAAGGGGGGATCCCGGAAAACGGTTTGCGCCTATGCTAGCGTGCTCTTGGCGGCCCTTCCATTCCTCGGTAGGATCCGACTCGTCCGGCGTGGAAAACGGTGATGGTGGAAACTGGAGCAGACCTGTTGCAACGCTACGGCGGCGGCGAGCGCGACTTCAGCAACAGCCAACTGGCCGGGGCTGACCTGGCCGGGGCCGACTTGGCCGGGATCGACTTGGGGGGAGCCATTCTCCGGCAGGCAAAGCTGGCCTCTGCCAACCTGGAGCGGGCCTACCTGAGCGGTGCCGACCTCAGCCAAGCCGATCTTCAGGGATCCAACCTGCGGCTGGCCAACCTAGAGAAAGCCAAGCTACAGGGATCCCGATTGCAGGGAGCCAACTTGCGTGGAGCCAATCTGGCCGAGGCGGACTTGAGCGGAGCCAATCTCAGCCAAGCGGACTTGGCAGGGGCTAACCTCACCGGGGCCAACTTGAGAGGATCCCTTCTTGCCCAGTGCAAACTCAAGCTGGCCAACCTGCGAGGGGCTTGCTACGACGCCACCACTCAGATGGAAGCGGGTGTTGCACCAGCAGAGCTGGGTATGGTTCAAGCCTAGAGGGGGAAATGGGGCTAATCCTCCGGCTCCAAATCTAGAATCTCCTGAATTTCGGCGTCGGTGTAGCCGACTGCCCGTAGTTTCTCCGATACCATCTGAATCTCCCCGGAAGACAAATCCTGCTGCCGTACCCGATCCCAGAGATTGGCCACAATCTGCAGCAGCAAGCCGCTGCTTTCCGCCTCAAACAGCTCAAAGGCCGCGGCCAGCTCGATTGCTTGCAACACCTCTTCGGCACTGCCAACCGGCTGATCGAGGGAGCGTTCCTCCAACTCCAGCAGCAACTGGCGCAGTTGGTTCAGACCATCCCCAAGAGCAGACATGCAGCAGGCTCCACAGCGGCACTTAGACCCTTACCCTAGCAGACGCCCATCTCTCTGCAGAAGGGATCCCGTCAATTCTGCGGCAGCTACGGCTATTCTGGTTAGAAGAGCGATCTAGCCGCAATCGACGCGATGGTTGGACATCAGCATAGACAACCAACGACACCCGAACACCACTAAGAGGAGATGCATGAGTATGGCCCCAGCGAACGTCCTGCCCAATACCCCCCAGCCTTTGGCCGATGAGGGTGGCACCACTCTGGACTACGGCAGCGCGGCTTACCGGCAGGCCTACTCTCGCATCAACGGCATTGTGATCGAAGGGGAACAAGAAGCCCACGACAACTACCTCAAGCTGGCCGAAATGATCCCGGAAGGGGCAGAGGAGCTGCGCAAGCTGGCCAAAATGGAACTGCGGCACATGAAAGGCTTTCAATCCTGCGGCAAAAACCTGCAGATAGAGCCGGACGGGGAGTTTGCCCGCGCTTTCTTCGCCCCTTTACGCAACAATTTCCAAAAAGCAGCAGCAGCCGGAGACCTGGTTACCTGCTTGGTCATTCAGTCCCTGATCATCGAATGCTTTGCCATTGCCGCCTACAACATTTACATCCCCGTCGCCGATGAGTTTGCCCGCAAGATCACCGAGGGGGTGGTCAAGGATGAATACCTACACCTCAACTTTGGAGAGCGCTGGCTAGGGGAGCATTTTGGCGAGGTCAAAGGGCAGATCGAAGCGGCCAACGCCCAGAACCTACCCTTGGTGTGGCAGATGCTGCAGCAGGTGGACAAGGATGTGGAAGCCATCTACATGGATCGTGAGGCCATTGTCGAGGACTTCATGATTGCCTATGGCGAAGCGCTGGCCAATATCGGCTTCAGCACCCGCGAGGTGATGCGCCTCTCTGCCCAGGGTTTGCGGGCAGCATGACCCACCTCCATCCTCTGCTGGCGAATTGGGTTTCCGGCCCGGCTGTAGGGATCCCTACCTCCCCCGGGTGTGGACATGTTTTGATCGGATCCTGATGGGATCCATTAGTTATCCAAGCGGGTAAATCTCTATGTTCGGCCTGATCGGGCACTTGACCAGCCTGGCCCATGCAAAGCGGGTGGCAGACAAGCTGGGTTATTCCGAATATGCGGAGAGCGACCTAGAGTTCTGGTGCATGGCTCCCCCTCAAGTAGTGGACGAGATCACAGTGACCAGCATTACCGGCCAAAAAATCCATGGGCAGTACGTCGAATCCTGCTTCTTGCCGGAAATGTTGGCGGGGGGGCGGGTGAAGGCCGCTTGTCGGAAAGTGTTGAATGCGATGGCCCTGGCCCAGCGGCGTGGCTTGAACATTACGGCTTTGGGGGGATTTAGCAGCATCATTTTCGAGACTTTTCGCCTCGACAGTCTTAGGCGAGTCCGCAACATCGACTTGGAGATCCAACGCTTTACCACCGGCAATACCCACACCGCCTACATCATCTGTCAGCAACTGCAGTTGGCGGCCCAGCGCTACGCCATGGACTTGGCAGCCGCTACGGTTGCGGTGGTGGGGGCGACCGGAGATATTGGCAGCGCCATTTGTCAATGGTTGGTGGCTCGCACTCGCCTGGGCAAATTGTTGCTCATAGCCCGAGAGCGGCGGCGCCTAGAGGAATTGCAGGCCAAGCTCAAGCAGGGGGAGATCTGTTCCCTGGAAGAGGCCCTGCCCCGCGCCGACTTTATCGTTTGGGTGGCCAGCATGAGCCAGGGTATGGCTCTCGATCCCCAGGTGTTGCCGGATCCCTGTGTCATCATCGACGGTGGCTACCCGAAGAACATCGCCTCCAGCTTGCAGCGAAAGGGACTCTACGTCATTGACGGGGGGATGGTGGAGCACTCTTTGGATATCGAATGGAACATCATGCAGTTTTTGAATGTGGCCAACCCGGCCCGTCAGCTTTTTGCCTGCTTTGCCGAGTCCATGCTGCTGGAGTTTGAGGGGCTGCACACCAATTTCAGTTGGGGCCGTAATTTGATCACCCTTGAGAAATTGGATCTGATCGGGCAGCTTTCCCGCAAGCATGGGTTCCGCCCCCTCATGCCCGAAGCCTAATTGAGATGCAAAATAACTAATGAAGAGAGCCTCAGCCGCTCTGAAAGACCCACGCAACACTGGTCGCTTTAGCGAGACGGAGTCCCTACAAAGCTGAACCTTAGCCCAGCATCGCTGCTTTCTTCCTGCTTCCACGACTCATGACTAGCAGTAAGCTTCAGACTTACCACCCCGCCAGAGGAGTCTCCACAGGCGTCAGTTCCCCGCAAGTGAGCGCTCCGCGCCGCTCACGCGAGGCAGGTACTTGCTCCACATACACACAGGTTAAGGATGGAGAAAACCTTAACCTACACAAAGTGCGTGCGTCGAACAACTGCCTTGTGAGCCCCAATTTAGCCTGGGCTGCGCTGGTTTAAAGTACTGCACGGCAAAGTTCAGTTAGTTCGAGACCTAGTACGTGCCACAGCAGAGGTGCTGCCCCCGGTTAGGTCAATCAGCACTCGACCGAACCCGGACAAAACCCGAAGACCCAACGCCAAGAGACGGTTGCCATGCCCCAGTCCTTTACCGCCCACCTTTGGCAAGCCATTCAGCCCATCTACAAGCAAATCCTCGATCACCCCTTCAACCAAGAGTTGGCAGCGGGCAGCCTATCACGGCAGCGGTTCCAGTTTTATTTGCAGCAGGATGCTCTTTATCTCACCGACTTTGCCCGTGCCTTGGCCTTGATCGGAGCCCGTTCTGAAGGGGCTGAGCAGGTGGTGAGTTTCTTGAACTTTGCCCTGGGGGCCATTGTGGCCGAGCGCAGCCTGCACGAAAGCTATTTTCGCCTCTACGACATTCAGCCAGAAACGACCTATGCCCCTGCCTGCTTCGCCTACACCCGTTTTTTGCTGGCTGCGGCGGCTTTGGATCCCTATGAGGTAGCCATTGCCGCTGTGCTGCCCTGCTTTTGGATCTACCGAGAGGTGGGATCCACCATCTATGGCACTGCCCAGCCTGGCAATCCCTACCAACAGTGGATTGACACCTGTGCCGGGGAAGAGTTTGCCCAAGTGGCGCAGCAGGCCCTGGACATCACCAACTCCGTTGCTCAGCAGGCTACAGAACCACTGCGGGAAAAGATGACCGCAGCTTTTGTTGCTGCCTCCCGGTTGGAATGGTTGTTTTGGGACAGTGCCTATCGCCTTGAATCTTGGCAACCTGCCTAATGCTCGGCTGGTCGGGCTGGCCTACCAGACAGCAACTGCTGGGCCTGCTGGAAAATGGCATCCAACATCGGCTCGGTCAGCAGCCGCGTGGCCGTGTTGCGTCGGCTGGGATGGTAAGACGCCAGCAAGTACCGGCCCTCTGCCAAGGGAATAACACAGTTGTGGCCAAAGCGGGGACGGAGCCTGAGAGGTGCCAACAGCATCAGAGCATGTTGGAAGGCAAAATGCCCCAACGTCAGGATCACCCGCACCTGGGTTAGCAACTCCAGCTCTTGCTTCAGGTAACCCAGGCAGGTCTTGGCTTCTGTGGCAGTGGGGCGGTTCTCCGGGGGCGCACAGCGCACCACTGCCGAGATGTAACAATCCTGCAGATGCAGGCCATCCTCTCGGTGGGTAGAGGTGGGCTGGTTGGCAAAGCCGGCTCGGTGCAAGGCGCGAAACAGCCAGTCCCCACTGGGATCCCCGGTAAACACCCGCCCGGTGCGGTTGCCCCCATGGGCTGCCGGTGCCAACCCGATCACCCACAGCCGCGCCTGCGGATCCCCAAATCCCGGAACGGGCTTGCCCCAATAGGACTGATCCCGAAAACGGGCCACCTTCTGAAGGGCAATTGTCTCTCGCCAAGCCACCAAGCGGGGACAGCGGCAGCAACTGACAATTTCAGCTTGCAAAGTGGCCCACTCCTGGATCCCCAGCGCCCTACTCCTCCTCGGCGTCGTCATCCTCCTCCAGCTCGTCGAAGGCAGGGGTGGAATCGTCGATCAACTGATCATCTTCCAAGATCAAACGAGGCGGCAGCTCCGGCAACACTGCAGGCTCTTCCTCCTCTTCGTCCGGCTCCGGTTCGGGGGCGATCTCCTCGTAGGTGGTGAAGCCTGTGCCCGCAGGGATCAAGCGCCCGATGATCACGTTTTCCTTCAACCCACGCAGCCAGTCGGATTTACCCTCGATGGCCGCCTCCGTGAGCACGCGGGTGGTTTCCTGGAAGCTGGCCGCCGAGATGAAGCTGTCGGTATTCAAGCTGGCCTTGGTGATCCCCAGCAGGACGGGCGTGTATTTGGCTGGCGCCCCTCCGGTAATGGCCATGGTGGCATTGGTCTGCTGGATTTCCCGCAGCTCCACCAGCTCGCCCGGCAGTAGGATGGTGTCGCCGCCATCATCCACCCGCACCTTCGAGGTCATCTGCCGCACCACAATCTCGATGTGTTTGTCGGAGATCTCCACCCCCTGGGAGCGGTAGACGTTCTGCACTTCGTTGACAAAGAAGCGCTGCACCTCCCGCAAAGCCAGCCGCGCGGCTTGGTCATCTCCCAAGGTTTGGCGATGGTACTCGTAGTAGATCTCCAAGAGGTCGTGGGGGTTGGCAGGGCCATCGGTCAGGGGATCCCCTACTCCCACCGGCTGCCCATCTACCACGATCAAGCTCTGCCCCGGCAGCACAGGATAGTCTCTAACGGTGCCATCGGCTTCGATGACCTTCAAATCCGGCTCTTCTCCCCGCCAGCTCAATTGGACGGTGCCGGGCCGCTTGGCCAGAACACACATTTCCTTGGGCTTGCGGGCCTCCAGCAGCTCCTCAATCCGCGGCAGACCCTGGATGATGTCCCCCGTTTTGGCCCGCTCAAACACCAAGAGGGCCAGGGAATCCCCCCGCTGCACCAGATCCCCATTCCGTACCTGCAGAATGGCACCCGCAGAAACCAAGTAGGGCCGTGCCATCCGCAACAGGACTTGACCGTCCGTTATCTGCATCACCTGTCCTGACTGTGGAGAAGGGATCCCAGGGGCCAGCTCGTCCCCAGCCCGCACCAGCGCTCCCACTTCCACGCTGGCTGGGCCTGTCAGGGGCACCTGCACCAGATCGTCGTCGGTAATCACCAGCACCCGCCGCACCACCTCCGCTCCCTCGCGGATTCCTTGGACGATCCCAGCCTTTTTGGCTTGGATTTCGGTTCGGGCAATCACCTCTCCCCTGGCGATGGAGTCTCCTTCCCTCACCAACAGCCGAGTGTGGGTACTCCCCTGGGTTAGATCCGCCTCCACATCGCGACGCAGCAACAAGGTTTCCAGAATCACCAGTTGCAGGCGGCGAATGTCGGGATCCTTCTCGTCTTGGATTAGCTCGATATCGGCCTTCAGTTGGGGAGCGTCGGTATCAATTTCCAGCACCAGTTGGGTGCGTAGGAGTTCTACGGGGCCTACTGACTTCACCCGCTCCCCATCTTTGAAGGGAACACGCTGCACCGCCCGCAGACGAATGGAGCGGCCAGACTCGCTGGTGGACTCTTGAGTGGGCACCAAGGGCCGGTCGGGGATCTCGTACTCCTGCACCGGACGCAGCAGCAAGCCTGGGCCTTCAGGAGTTTCCACGTGTTCCAGGTAGACCAGTTGATCGGGAACGATGCTGCTAAGCACCTGTTGCCCAGGCTGGATTAGGGTGCCACTTTTCACTTCCAAGTCGGCGGGGTTGTCCACCAGATGCAGGGATCCCGGCTTGATGACGATCTCCCGCAGGATGTCGTTCTTCTGGATGACCTCGACGACACCGGCATTTTGGCAAAAGATGTCTTTCACCACCTCGGTGCCCGCTTCCACATACTGGCCATCGTCCACGTTCAGCAGGGAGATGTCTTTGTTGACCTCGTGGGTCTCTTCCGGGATCCACAGCAGAGTACCGCCCTGGATGACTTCGTAACCTTGCTTGGCCTTGCCGCGCCGTGCCACCTCAATGCCGGCGAACTTCACCAAGCCTCCCGTCTGGCTGCGGAAGTGGTTGTCGATCAACTCCGCCACCACCTCGTCATTGCCCACTTTGGTGCCCGGAGTGGCCTTGAGAACAAAGGTCTGCCCACTAGAAGTGTCCAGCAAAAACTGTTCCCGACCCTGGTGGGATTCCACCCGTACCCGTGCTTCCCGCAACACCACCGAAGCGTTGATGATCTCCACCTCGCGCCCGCTTTTGGTGTCGCTGCGCTCCGGTAGCCGCACAATGCCGCCATGCTCCGTCACCAGCGAGGTTTCGGCAATCACATCCCCCGCTTGTACGCGATCCCCGTTTTTCACCACCGGCTCAGCCCCTGGGGGCAGGTTGTACACCTGTCCAGACATCACCCAGATCAACCCCTGCCGCTGAGCAGTGTAGGTGGTGTTGCCCTGGCGGTCGGTCTTCTCCTCGATGGGCAGATCGGCAAAGCGAATTTCTCCGGCCAGATCGGCCACCACCTCTTTCTGGGCTTTCTCAGTGCTCTTGCGGCTGGCCTTGGCTAGAGACACCTCCGCAATCAACTGATCCCGCTGCACCTGAGTTCCGTCCCGCACCAGCAGGGTGGATCCCTGGGTCATGTCGAAGGACTCCCGTTGCCCATCTGGGCCTTCCAGGAGGATTTGGTTGTTTACCTCCACCTGCAGGGCATCGTCGCCGTGGCGGGTACGGAAGGGGCGGGTGCGCAGATTTTTCGGGAACCGCACCACACCGGCAAAGGGGGCGCGAATTTGGCGAGCCACCTCCCCTGTAAACACGCCTCCTGTGTGGAAGGTGCGCATGGTCAACTGGGTGCCCGGCTCCCCAATCGATTGGGCGGCAATGATCCCAACCGCCTCTCCCAGATCCACCAGGCGGGAATGGGCCAAGCTCCAGCCATAGCACATCCGGCACACAGAGCGGTTGGCCTCACAGGTGAGGGGAGAACGCACCATCACCTGCCGAATGCCAGCTTCCACAATCGTCTTGGCTAGGTCGTGATCCACCTCTTGGTTGCGACGGGCAAGCACTGCCTGGGTTTCCGGGTGCACCACGTCACGCGCCAGCACTCGGCCCACCAAGCGCTCTTCCAAAGACACCACCACTTTGTCCCCGTCCATCAGGTATTCCAGGAGAATGCCCTGGTCGGTGCCGCAGTCGGATTCCCGCACGATCACATCCTGAGACACGTCCACCAAGCGGCGGGTGAGGTAGCCAGAGTCGGCAGTGCGCAGGGCTGTATCCACCAACCCCTTGCGGGCCCCATAGGAAGAGATGATGTATTCGGTAACAGTCAGGCCCTCGCGGAAATTGGTTTTGATGGGCAAATCGATGATCTCGCCCTGAGGGTTGGCCATCAGACCGCGCATGCCCACCAACTGCCGCACCTGGGAGACGTTACCCCTCGCCCCCGAGTTGGCCATCATGTAGACAGAGTTGAGGGGATCGTTCTGCCGGAAGTTGTTGAGCATCTCCTCTTTGATCTGGTCGTTGGTCTGGTTCCAGGTGTCGATCACCTTTTGGTAGCGCTCCACCTCTGTGATTTCCCCGCGGGTGTAGCGCTCGGTGGCCGCCTCGATCTCCGCTTCCGCTTGCGCCAACAACTGCCGCTTGCTGGGGGGAACACGCAGATCTTCAACGCTGATGGAGACGGCTGCCTGGGTGGCGTATTTGAAGCCCAGGGTTTTCAGAGCATCCGCCACCTGAGCGGTGCGGGCCGTACCGTAGCGGGCAAAAGACCAGGCAATCAGGTTACGCAGCTCTTTTTTGCCAATTTGATAGTTGCGAAAGGGGACAGGGGGCAAAGGGGCGTCGGCTTTGTTACCGTCGGTAGCCTGCCGCAACAGGCCAGCGGAAAATCGTCCTTTTTCGCTCATGATGCCTCGCTGGAGAGAAGAGGGGACAGGAGAGAGAAGAGCCGTCCTACGGCAGAGGGTGAACTAGGCAGACAAAATATCCTGCACGGTCTTGTTAAAAATGATCCGGCCCGGCGTGGTGCGAATGTACTGGCTGATCACGTTGCCGTTTTGATCCTCGCGGATGCGGCGGTAGTTGGTGATCTTGAGGCGGATGCCGCCCGGTTCTTCGATAATTTGCGGCTCGGACTCTTTTTCGCCCTTGCCCAACTCCATTGGGCCGTGGTAGCGCACCCAGACTTTGCTGTGCAGGCCGATGGCACCGCGGTCGTAGGCAATGAGAGCATCTTCCAAGCTGGCGAAGAAACGATCGCCAATCTCAGGCTGGTGGGGGTTATCTGCCGTTAGGTAGTAACATCCCAGCACCATATCTTGGCTGGGGGTGATGATGGGAGCGCCGGTGGCAGGGGAGAGGATGTTGTTGGTGGCCAGCATCAACAGGCGCGCTTCCGCCTGCGCTTCCAGAGAGAGGGGCACATGCACAGCCATCTGGTCGCCGTCGAAGTCGGCGTTGAAGGCGGGGCAAACCAGGGGGTGGAGCTGGATCGCCCTTCCTTCCACCAGGATCGGTTCAAAGGCTTGGATCCCCAGGCGGTGCAGGGTGGGGGCACGGTTGAGCAAGACAGGGTGGCCGTCGATCACCTCCTCCAGCACATCCCAAATCTGCGGGTCATTGCTCTGGATCATCTTTTTGGCGGCCTTGATGTTGTTGACGATGCCCCGCTTGATCAATTTGTGGATGACAAAGGGCTGGAACAGCTCGATGGCCATCTCTTTGGGCAGGCCGCACTGGTGCATGCGCAGGTTGGGCCCCACCACGATCACCGAACGCCCGGAGTAGTCCACCCGTTTGCCCAACAGGTTTTGCCGGAAGCGCCCCTGTTTGCCTTCGATGATGTCGGAGAGGGACTTGAGGGGACGGTTGTTGGCCCCCGCCACCACGCGCCCCCGCCGACCGTTGTCGATCAGCGCGTCCACCGCCTCCTGGAGCATGCGCTTTTCGTTGCGCACAATGATCTCCGGCGCCATGATCTCCTGCAGCCGGGCCAGACGGTTGTTGCGGTTGATGACACGACGGTAGAGATCGTTGAGGTCGCTGGTGGCAAAGCGGCCCCCATCCAACTGCACCATGGGGCGCAGATCCGGCGGGATCACCGGCAGCACCCGCAACACCATCCACTCTGGCCGGGATCCGGTGGCGATGAAGTTGTCGATCACCCGCAGCCGCTTGATTAGGCGTGCCCGCTTTTGACCGCGAGCAGTGGTGATCTCCTCCCGCAGTTGCTCCGCCTCTTTTTCCAGGTCGATATCCTTGAGCAGGCGCTCGATGGCCTCTGCCCCGATCATCGCCCAGTTCTCCGGCAGTTGCAGTTCGGATCCCTCCTCGTACATCTGATCTTCGATCTCGAGGAATTGGTCTTCCGTCAGGAGTTGCTTGTAGGAGAGATTCTGGGCATTGCCCGGATCCACCACCACGTAGGCGTTGAAGTACACCACTTGCTCCACATCCCGCAGGGGCATGTCCAGCAGGGTGGCGATGTGGCTGGGGATCCCTTTCAAATACCAAACATGGGTGACGGGGGCAGCCAACTTGATGTAGCCCATGCGGTGGCGGCGCACCCGCGACTCGGTCACCTCCACTCCACAGCGCTCGCAGACGATCCCCCGATGCCGTACTCGTTTATACTTACCGCAGTGGCATTCCCAGTCTTTGGCCGGCCCAAAGATGCGCTCACAGAAAAGGCCATCCATCTCCGGCTTGAGGGTGCGGTAATTGATGGTCTCAGGCTTGGTGACTTCCCCCACCACTTGACCATTCGGCAGGGTGCGCTGGCCCCACTCCATGATCCGTTCCGGAGAAGCCAAGCCGATTTTGACATAGTCAAAGCGTTGCTCTGTTTTGGCCATTGCCGTTTTCCTCCTGGCTTGCTGCCCTAGCTCCTGAACCCAAAGGGAAGGGAGGCCCCACTCTCCTTCGCAGGTTGAATGGGATCCCTGTCACGTTCACGTCAGCGGCGCGGAGTGCTCTCAACAATCAAAAGTCCTCTTCCTCTTCTCCGTCCTCATCTTCCTCACGGCTGCGGCTGGCATTCGCGCCAGCAGTGCGCAGCCCTCTGGCAAAGGCCGCCCCAAAGGATGGGGAGAGATCCTCAGACGTAACCGATTCATAAGTGGGTCGAGAGGGAGTATGACGGTTGGAGGTATCAGCCATCAGATCCACTTCCACATCGTGGGTTTGCCCTTCGCTGTCCACCTCCACCTTGTGTACCGACACATCTAGGCAGAGGGACTGCAGCTCCCGTACCAGCACCTTGAAGGACTCGGGCGTGCCGGGTCGAGGGATAGGCTTGCCCTTGACGATGGCGTTGAGAGCCTCGTTGCGCCCCACCATGTCGTCGGACTTGACGGTGAGCAGCTCCTGCAGGATGTAGGCCGCCCCAAACGCCTCCAAAGCCCACACCTCCATCTCCCCAAAGCGCTGGCCACCCTGCTGCGCCTTGCCCCCCAGCGGTTGCTGGGTCACCAGGGAATAGGGGCCAGTGGAGCGGGCGTGGATCTTGTCGTCCACCAAATGCACCAGCTTCAACATGTAGGCGCGGCCCACCGTAACAGGCTGGTCGAAGGGCTCCCCGGTGCGACCATCAAACACCTGGATTTTGCCGCAGTACTTGCCTTCCGGGTTGAAGATCCAGTCCTTGCCGGTCTTCTCTCGGGCTTCCCTCAGCTTGGCCTCCACCGTCAGACGGGAGGCTTCCAAGCCGTGCATTTCATCAAAGGGCATCAGCTTGAAGCGCACCCCCAAATGCTCTGCTGCCCAGCCCAGCAGGCACTCATATACTTGGCCCACGTTCATGCGAGAGGGCACCCCCAAGGGGTTGAGCACCACATCCACTGGTGTGCCGTCCGCTAGGTAGGGCATGTCCTCAATTGGCAAGATGCGGGAGATGATACCTTTGTTGCCGTGACGGCCCGCGATCTTGTCCCCCACCTGGATTTTGCGCTTGAGGGCGATGTAGACCCGCACCACCATGTTGGCACCCGGAGGCAGCTCATCCCCCTGTTCGCGGGTAAAGATGCGCACATCCACCACCCGACCGCGCTCGCCGTTGGGCACCCGCAGGGAGTTGTCCCGCACATCCCGAGCTTTTTCCCCAAAAATGGCTCGCAACAGCCGCTCTTCTGGGGGTTGATCCGACTCCCCTTTGGGGGTGACTTTGCCCACCAAAATATCGCCGGCTTCCACCCAAGCCCCAATGCGCACAATGCCGTTTTCATCCAGGTCGCGCAGGGCATCTTCCCCCACGTTGGGGATTTCGCGGGTGATCTCCTCAGGACCTAGCTTGGTTTGCCGGGCCTCGATCTCGTACTTCTCGATGTGTACCGAGGTGAAGACATCGTCGTAGACCAGCCGCTCGCTGATCAAGATGGCATCTTCGTAGTTGTAGCCCTCCCAGGGCATGTAGGCCACCAACACGTTTTGGCCCAAGGCCAGCTCGCCCCCTTCCGTGGCCGGGCCATCCGCCAGCACTTGGCCAGCCACCACCCGATCCCCCGTATAGACAAGGGGGCGCTGGTTGAGACAGGTATCTTGGTTGGAGCGCTGATACTTCTGCAGGCGGTAGACAATGGGATCGCCACCGTCATCTGGCCGAACCACGATTTCGTCGGCGGAAACGTAGGTTACCACGCCATTGGTGCGCGACACCACCACCATACCGGAGTCTCGTGCCGCCTGTGCCTCCAAGCCCGTGCCCACGTAAGGCCGATCCGGCTTAAGCAGAGGCACCGCCTGCCGCTGCATGTTGGCTCCCATCAGGGCGCGGTTGGCGTCGTCATGCTCCAGGAAGGGGATCAAGGAGGTGGCCACAGAGATGACCTGTACCGGTGCCACCTGGACGTAGTGGACTTCTGTAGGGTGAGCAGTGGTGAACTCTTGGCGGTAGCGCACCGGCACCAAGTCGGCAGTGATGCGGCCCTCGGCATCCACCGGCACATCCCCAGGGGCTACGCGGTACTCGTCCTCCTCATCGGCAGTGAGGTAGACCATGCCCAAATCTTTGCGCACCACACCATTCTCGACGCGATAATAGGGGCTCTCGATAAAGCCGTACTGGTTGACGCGGGCGTGGGTGGCCAGGGATCCAATCAGCCCGGCGTTGGGGCCTTCTGGGGTTTCGATGGGGCAGATGCGCCCGTAGTGGCTGGGGTGGATATCCCGCACGGCAAAGCCGGCCCGTTCCCGACTCAGGCCGCCGGGGCCCAAGGCAGATAGCCGCCGCTTGTGGGTCAGCTCCGCCAGAGGATTGGTCTGATCCATGAACTGGGAGAGCTGGCTGGAGCCAAAGAACTCTTTAATAGCCGCCACCAAGGGTTTGGGGTTGACCAAAGAGGCCGGGGTGAGGTTTTCCGACTCGGAGACCGTCATCCGTTCTCGGATGATCCGCTCCAGGCGATTGAGGCCCACCCGCACCTGGTTTTGCAGCAGCTCACCCACAGAACGCACGCGGCGATTGCCCAGGTGGTCGATGTCGTCCACATGGCCGATGTCGTACTCCAAGTTGATCAGGTAGTCGATGACGGCCAAGATGTCGGGGACGGTAAGCACCCGCACATTTTCCGCTACGTTGAGGTTTAACTTTTTGTTCAGCTTGTAGCGCCCTACCCGGCCCAGATCGTAGCGTTTGGGGTCGAAGAAGCGGGATTCCAGCAACTGCTGGCCACCCGATACGGTGGGAGGTTCGCCGGGCCGCAACTTGCGGTACAGCTCCATCAGGGCCTCTTCTTCGCTGTAGGGCCCCTCTTTCTCCATGGTCTTCTGGAAGAATTCGGGGTGGCGCAGGTTGTCATAAATCTCGGAGTCGCTCAGGCCCAGGGCTTTCAGCAAAACTGCCGCCGAGAGCTTGCGGGTTTTGTCGATGCGCACCCAAACCAGGCCGTTTTTGTCGGTCTCGAACTTCAGCCAGGCACCACGGTTGGGGATTAGGCTGGCGCTGTAGGTACGACGCCCGTTTTTGTCCAGCTCCGACTTGTAATAGACGCCGGGGCTGCGCACAATTTGGTTGACGATCACCCGCTCAGCGCCGTTGATGATGAAGGTGCCGCGATCCGTCATCAAGGGCAATTCGCCAATGAAGACGTCCATGTCTTTGATCTCGCCGGTCTCTTTGTTGATTAGGCGCGTAGGCACTCGGATTTGCGCCTGGTAAGTGGCATCTCGCCGCTTGGCCTCCTCGGGGTCATAGCGGGGGCGGTTGATCTTGTACCCTTTGGAGGGATCCCCAGGGCGATATTCAGGCAGGAAATGCAGTTCCAGCTTGCCGGTGTAATCGACAATGGGGGAAAAGCTGAGAAGCTCCTCTTCAAACCCTTCTCGCAAAAACCACAAGAAACTCTCCCGCTGAATCTCTACCAGGTCAGGAAAGGTAGGAGCGGCAGGGGATTGCACTGCTAATTGTGTCATGCGTTGCTCGGGAGGGGTCGCGCTGCAGTCAGGCCTTTCATTATAGAAACCTCGCCAACGATCGTCAACGAACGTTACAAAGGCGGAGGGGCCATCCGGATCCCTTGGGGGCACGCCTGGAAAATCTCGGCAAAACCGCTTGGGATCCCCTTTTGGCTGCCGGGGCAGGGACGATTCCCACCGTGCCTTAAGGATTGTTCACATCCATTCGCACTCAGGCAGATTATTCTAATCTCTGACCGTTTTTACGGATCATCCGCTGCTCCAGCTCGGATTTCCGGTCGACCGTGGGGATCGGAGGGGTGGTTCTGACAGGCTCAGCCGGTCGCCAGGGTGGACGCGGCGCCGGTCTTTGTCGCTTTTGAGATGCACGCTGTTGATGCAGGCTAGGGGGCAAGACGCGGAGCCATCAATCATGAGAAAGGATCGGGAATGGGTTTACAAAGCTTCTCAGGCTGGGGGAACCTCGGGATGGCTTGCGGGTGATCTGCGGGTGATCTAATGTCTAATGTTGTTGGCGAGGAGGGTTTTGTGAGTCAAAGTCAGAACAATCAGAATAAAAAAGATCTGCATAGCCGGGACAACAGCCTGTCGGCCCAGTTGCGGGAGGGCACCAAGCAGTCCCACACCATGGCCGAGAACATGGCCTTTATCAAGTGTTTCCTGAAGGGAGTGGTGGATAAACGGGCCTACAGCCGCTACGTGGGCAATTTCTACTTTGTCTACAGCGCTTTGGAAGAAGGCTTTGCCCAACTGCGAGAGCACCCCCTGGTGGGTCGGCTCTACTACCCAGAGCTGTGGCGCAAGGCCAGCCTGGAGAAGGATTTGGTCTACTTTGTCGGTTCCAATTGGCGCTCTTTGGTCAAGCCCTCCCCTGCCTGCCAGGTCTATGTCAACCGCATTCGAGAAGTGGTGGAGAAAGATCCGCTTCTGCTAATTGCTCACGCCTACACCCGCTATATCGGCGACCTGTCGGGCGGTCAAATCCTCAAAAACATTGCCCGCCGGGCCATGGGCTTGCCGCCTGGGGAAGGAACGGCCTTCTACGATTTCGAGCAGATCCCTCATGAGGGCAAATTCAAGCAGCGCTACCGCGCCCAGATGGATGCATTGGGGCTGGATCAAGCCACCATCGACCGCATTGTGGCGGAAGCCAATTATGCTTTCAAGCTAAACATGGACTTGTTTAGAGAGTTGGAGGGCAATTGGCTGTTGTCGATGGCCCGCTTGGCCTGGAACTCTCTGCTCAGCCAGTTTCAACGCAAGCCCGCCCGTTCTGAGGCAGCCGCTCCCAGCTCCTGAAATCCAGATCCTAGAGGGCAGTGAGGCGATGGGTTTTGCTGCCTATCTCCCCTCTCCCTCTGGGAGAAGAGCCGGGGGTGAGGGTTAATCACATTCAAGGGTGTCGCGGGTGGCTCGACCGGTTACAGGGTTCACGCCGGTGGCCCGTTCGCAGAGGATGGCGAGGGCGTCTTGCCGTATTAACGCATTGGTGAAATCCGCCCCGTCAATTTGGATCCCTTCGACTCGGGCCAGCCACATCATGCTGTCCTGCAGTTGCGCTTCTCGCAGATCCGCACCCTGTAGGTTGGCCATGTCCAAAGTGGCCCCGCGCAAGTCGGCTCCTCGCAAGTTGGCTTTGCTTAGATTGGCCCCGAACAAGTTCGCCCCTGCCGCCTTCACATGGCTGAGATCGCTTTGGCGCAGGTTGGCCTTGAGAAACTTCCAGCCGCTCAGGTCTTGCCCTGCAAAGCTCACCCCCTGCAGATCTCGTTTGGTGTAGTCTTCGGCGTGGGCCGGGGATCCCAGCAGGGCAACCCCCAGGCACAGTATCAGCCCGTAAAGCACCATCCCCCGCAGGAAATGGGTCAGCCGAGACAGCCTCGCCAGAACTGAAGTCAGCCAAGCAACAGACATTGCGGATCCCTCCCTCCAGGAAACCTCCATGGCTTGGGAATTGCTCCTGGTTTTATCTTACCGGATGGGGATCCCGCCGGCAGATTGGGCTATCTTAAAGTCTTCTACAGACCAGATCCGCGATTGGCGGGGGGGCGACAGGGATCCATGTCTGAGATTGAGGTCTTCGATGCGGAGCAGTTGGCCGGGCTGATCGAGAGTCTGGCGGCGGCGATCGGCAGGGATCACCCCCACCCCCAGAGGTTGACGCTGATTGGCATTCGCACCCGGGGAGTCCCCTTGGCCTACCGCCTGCGGGATCGGATTGCCACTCTACTGGGGATCCCGCCCCAAGTGGGGGAGCTGGACATCACTTTTTTCCGCGACGATTTGAGCGCCGGTGGGTTGCGCACCCCAGATCGCAGCGAGATGCCGCGTGACCTAACCGGTCAAGAGGTGGTGCTGGTGGATGATGTGATCTTTCGCGGTCGCACCGTCCGAGCGGCTTTGGAGGCCCTAAACCACTTTGGGCGACCGGAACGGGTGCGATTGGCGGTGTTGATTGACCGGGGTCACCGACAGTTTCCCATCCAGCCCGATTACTGCGGTTGTCAGCTTTCTACAGAACCGGAGCAAACGGTGAGAGTCCATCTGCGGGAAACCGATGCGGAAGAGCGGGTGCTGTTGATAGACAAAACAGCAAAGATTAAACCCTGAACCGGCGCTGGGGTGCGGTATTTTGGGGATGACCTGCTAAAACTTGCCGCCATGCCTCGGTTGCCGGAAACTCGCCGTTACGCTGTTTTGGGTACGGGTGCTTTGGGAGGATTTTATGGGGCGAAATTGCAACAGGCGGGCTTTGCGGTGCATTTTTTGCTGCACAGCGACTACGAGCATGTTCGCCAAAACGGCCTCTGGGTGCAGTCCTGCTGGGGAGACTTCCATTTGCCACAGGTGAATGCCTACGCAGCCGTAGAGGACATGCCCGCTTGCGAAGGGGTGATCGTGGCTTTGAAAGCCACCCAAAATGCGCTTCTGCCGCACTTGATCCCGCCTGTGTTGGCCGAGAATGGCGTGGTGATCTTGTTGCAAAATGGGCTGGGGGTGGAGCCCGAGATTGCCGAGTGCGTTGGCCCAGAACGGGTGATGGGGGGGCTCTGTTTCATCAGCTCCAATAAGGTTGGCCCCGGCCACATTCACCATCTGGATTACGGTTCGGTGCTGCTGGCAGAATACGGCCCCGGCTATGCCCCCCAAGGGATCACACCCCGCCTTCAACAAGTTCAAGCTGATTTTCAACGGGCAGGGATCCCGACTTCTCTTTCTCCAGATTTGATGCTGGCCCGCTGGCAGAAGCTCGTCTGGAACATTCCCTTCAACGGCCTCTCAGTGGTGTTCAATGCCGACACCCAGCAAATGATCCGAGACCCTGAGGCCCGTGCTTTGGCGGAAACGCTGATGCAGGAGGTGGTCCAGGGAGCTGCGGCCTGTGAGCGTCTGCTTCCGGATTCCCTGATCCAAGAAATGCTCACCAACACGGAGAAAATGGCCCCCTACCGCACCAGCATGAAAATCGACTATGAGCGCAAACGCCCTCTGGAACTGCAGGCGATTTTCGGCAACCCCCTGCAGTACGCACAACAAGCAGGGATCCATCTGCCACGGGTTGAAATGCTCTACCGGCAGTTGCAGGTGTTGGATCGCCTGAATCGAGGGATCCCTGGGGAGCAGCAGGCTTAAGTTTTTCAAGATCCGGCGGAGCGATCCTAGGGCTGGAGCAGGCTTTCTTCTTGGCTTGTGGGTAAACTGAGCCGCAGTCGTGTACTGCTGCTCTGGCTTTATGCCGCTGGGATCCACCCACGATCGCATCACCCTCTGGACGGCCCCCGGCATCACCTTAGCCGCCGGTTTGTTGGGGAACAGCGCCACAGTTGCTCTGGCCGTGGGATCTGCCTATCTGTTCAGTGGCCTGATGTTTTCTGGAGATCTGGACACCTGTTCTCGACAGTATCAACGCTGGCTGTTCTTGCGCTGGATTTGGCTGCCCTACCGCAGGTGGATGCGGCATCGCTCTTTTTGGTCTCATGGGCCCATTGTGGGCACCGCCGTGCGGGTGCTGTACTTGAGCCTATGGGCAGGCGGAGTTGGCCTGCTGGGGGCTTGGCTGGGATCCCGGTTGGGCTGGTGGATGTGGCAACCCTGGGTGTGGCGCAGCGATCTCTGGCAATTGCTGCAGGTTCACGCCGAGATGCTGTTTTGGATTGGGATGGGGTTGGAACTGGGATCGGTGAACCACACCCTAAGCGACTGGATGGTCTCCCGCTGGAAGCGCTGGCGCAAACGCCGTCAGGTTCAATCTCCCGCCAGGCAACTCAGCTATCGCCGCTAGGGATCCATTGGGCCAAGGGCTGATTCTTCTTTGCCAGCCGCAGTGGGAATTTGAGTGGCAATGAGGCTACCTACCCCCCACTTCCATTTAAAGGTGTTGCTGTGCCGTGCCCACAACTCTGTGACCTTTGGCCTAGGTACTCTGCTCAGCTCCCATAGCTTGTGGTCATTTCAATGAAGCTGGGACACTGCACCCACACCCAAAACCTGCAATTCAGGGGTTCAGAAGGCTTTTCTCAGTAACCCAGGCGTCTCACTCTAAAATGAAACAACTCTTAATGCAGTTTTTATCTGGAACATTCCCCTTCTGTCGGCTAAATATTGCAATTTAGTCTCAATAGAGCTATGCTGTTACTCAGTTGAGTGGTGGAGTTATATCCATCAGTCTTCCTCTCTTGTCTTGGATGTGGCAGGGATCCTGCGCTGGCAGAAGCGGCCATCCTGCGTTAGCGGGGATCCCTTTTTCTCCTCTCCAGGGCTGAGCGAGGCTTTACACTAATGAAAATCAGTCTTAGTTGACAGGAGGTACTTGTTGCTTGCTCGTGTCGATGTGGGGTGGTGGCAGGGTACGGGAGCAACAGCGGCTAGGGGTTATGGCTTCTGGGGCCAGAAGACAAGACCCAATACAAAGATTGCTACCCTAGTTTCCTTGGCCAACCTGGCAAAAGATAAGGCAAAAGACTAACTTTTTGGGACTTTTTGGGACAAGCTGTCTGTCCTATGGCTTACTTTGCTGTTCAAAAATTCATGTCGAGTTAGAAAGAAATTTTAGAAAAAAGTTGAGCTGAGTGGGAAGAATCGGTTAAAATCTAGCTGGCGTTAACGCTAACCGCGACGAAGAGACTGGAGGGAGGAAAGCCTAACAGCCTCTCTCCTTTTTTCTGTAGGCGTTGCTCTTGCTTACAAGCCTTACCTTGTGGGAAGGGAGACAGCTCAAACGCTCTGTGACTTGAAATATTGATTTGTTCCTATACCAAACTTGATACTAAAGAGTTGCCCCTCGATCTTGTAACCATTGAGCCACCAGCCTGTGCTGGCGTTTTTGTGCATAGGCCAAAGGGGTATGCCCATCTTCGTTGCGAGGGTTTAGTTCGGCTCCATTTTCCAGCAAAAGCTCCAGGATTTGGATATGTCCTTCCCAAGCAGCCCAGTGCATCGGTGTTGCCCCAAATCGGTTGCGTGCATTCACATTGGCCCCGTACAAGATCAAAAAGCGAGCAATCCCTAAATCCCCTTGGGTGGCAGCTTCGTGCAGAGGGGTTCGGCCTGTCTCATCGGTAGCATCCACTGGCGCTCCCTTGGATAAGAGGCGGGCCAGAATGCTTTTTCGACCGGTGGCTGTGGCCCAGTGGAGAACACGACCGGTATTGGCTCCCTTTTGGATAAGCAGACCGATTGCCTCTACTTGATCGGTTAAAGCAGCCCGCTGCAGAGGGGTATAGCCATAGTTATCTGGGAGATTGATATCACTGCCTGCCATTAAAAGACGCTCCACCAGCTTGACTTGACCGCCGGCGGCAGCCAAATGGAGAGGGGTGGCACCTGTGGGATCCAAGGCATTGGGAGAAGCGCCGTGGGCCAGGAGCAAGTCCAACAGTTCCAAATCGGCAAGGAGGGTTGCTTTATGAAGCAAGGTCATTCCCTGAGCATCCACAGCATTCACATCTTCCCCTTGCTGCAAATGGGCCAATAGTTGTTTTAGATCTCGATTGGCAAGAGCTTGATGAAGCGCTTCACTCATAGTGGACAGAAACAAAAAAGCCAAGTTGCAGTGAAGCTGGGTAACAGGAAGGGATCCTCAGTAGGCCGGAATGTGGCTCCAAACAACTTGGGCAAAGTCTAACACTGGATCCCTGTTGCTGAGGGAATCAAGAGAATCGAGCACTTGGGGGATCCCTTGGTCAAGCCGGGGCTACAGGGGTAGACTAGAGCCGGTTTTCGGTCAAGTCTTTTCCCGCTCCTTTAGTTTCGCCACCGTTTATGGATTACTACGCGATCCTGAACCTATCTCCTGAAGCAGACATGGAAGAGATTAAACAGGCGTTTCGGCAGTTGGCGCGGCAGTTTCACCCCGATGTGGCAGGGGAGGGATCCCGAGAGCGGTTCCAACAAATCCACCAAGCCTACCAAGTGCTGAGCGACCCTGAGCAGCGGCGGCGCTACGATGCACAACGTCAATCTCCACCCAGCTCTGCTGCTGCAGGCGAAAGGCGGGTGGTTATCCGCAGTACAGGCCCCTCTTCGGCGGAGCAGCCCAATCCGGAATTACTCAAAGAGGGGATTGCCCGTGTCAAAGCAGCCTGGCGGCAGCGGAAGTTGCCCACGGCAGTAGCCCAGGCAGAGGCGCTGCTGAAACGGTTTCCCAACTCCGGCGAGGCCATCCACATCTTGGCGTTGGCCTACCAGCGCTTCGGCAACCATCTGATCTACGAGGGGCGCCATCAGCAGGCGGAAGCTTACTTGAGAAAAGCTTTGGCCACGGAGCCGCACAACCGAGAATTGGCCTTTGAAATCAAGCGAGATTTGGCCCGTCTGGGCATTGGGGAGGGATCCGGCTAGCTTGCCTGCGTTGAGATCCCCAACCTCTGAGCTGCCCACTGCTGGAGTTGTTGGCGGTTGACTTTGCCCTGGGGGTTGCGTGGGATCCCGGTACACCACAGCCAATGCTTCGGGTGCTTGAAGGGACTCAGTTGGCGGCTTAGGTGTTGCTTCAGGTGCATTTCCAGCTCTTTGGGGAAGGCCGGGATCCCTGTTCTGGGAACAACCACCGCCACAACCTGCTGCCCCCATTCGGCATCCGGCAGGCCCAACACGCACACCTCTTCCACCCAGCCGCTGGCTCGGATCTCCCCTTCTACTTCTGCAGCCATCACCTTTTCCCCGCCGGTCAGGATCAGGTCGTCGGCTCGACCCAGCCAATACAGGTATCCCTGGGGGTCTAGGTAGCCCAAATCGCCAGGGGTGAAGCCTCGCTGCTGCCATTCGTGCAAGCCATGGGCGATCTGGGGGTAGTAGCCCAGCGCCAGCGACTCTGCCCAGATGTGAATGAAGCCCACGGAGGGATCCCCTTGTTGGCTGCGGATCTGGAGCGTGGCGTGGGGCAGGGGCCGGCCCAGGCTGTCGTTGCCTTGCCAAAACACTTCCGGCAACAGCGTACAGACTTGGGAAGCCGTTTCCGTCGTGCCATAGGTGAGGGCCAGGGGGAGGTGAAGCTGCCGGGCCTGTTGCCGCAAGCTGGGCCAGGTGGGGCCACCGCCAACCAAAATGGCCCGAAATTGGCGCAGGCTCTCCAAAACTCCCGGATGGGCGTTGAGCAACAGCCGTTGTAACTGAGTGGGCACCAGCGACAGAAAGCTCCCCGGCAAAGGGGGATCCCAAGCCTCGGCCTGCTGTTGCCGTTTCCAATCCCAGATGACCCACTGCCCACCGCTCAGCCAGGAGCGGACTGCCTGCATCAAACCGCTGACATGGTACAGGGGCAGAACGCAATAGCTGTGTACAGGCCCGACGGTAAAGTGCTGTTGGTGGGCTTTGGCCGAGGCACTGAGGGTCAGCCAAGAGTGCATGGCCCATTTCACTTGGCCGCCGGAGCCCCCCGTGGGGATGCTGATCAACGGCCAATGGGAGCTGGGCACAGCTTCCCGCAACTCCTGCAGGCGCGGATTCAAGGCAGCGGGATCCCCTTCCAGTCGGCCCTGTCGCCAGCACCAGCCGGATCCCATATCCGCCAAAGCCTGTCTCCATTCCCGTTCTCCCCAGTGGGGATTACCCAAGAACAGCGGGATCCCCAAGCGTTGGCAGGTCAAAACCGCCGCCCACACCTGCACTGGATTCGAGTCTGCCACCAGCAGGGGAACGGCCTTGTCTGCCAAAGGGCGCAGTTGCTCTTCCAGTTCGGACAGGCGCCCCTTCAAGTCTCCGCCATCCCCGGACAAGGCAATTGACCTCATGGGTTGTGGGTTGCAACCTCAACGGCTTCGCCGATTCCCTGCATTGTATTCGAGGATGCCCGCTCAATTCCCTTGACAGGAAAGGGTGAGGATGGGTTTGGGCTTGGCTTATCATGATTTAGGTTTAACTGGGAGGTCTGTGTTGTGATCGAGCCAATTTTGTTGGGGATCGTGTTGGGAATGGTGGTGGTCACCTTGGCGGGCTTGTTCGTGGCAGCCTACAGGCAGTATCAACGCAGCAACAAGATCGGCCTGTAGGAACAGCCTTTGGGAGGGTTGGAGAAAGCCCATTGAGGAGAGATAGATTGAGGTGGCATGGCAATGCACTGGCTGCGCACAGTTGCTGCTTTGCGGGAGCAGGTAGCCCATTGGCGGGGATCCACAGTTGGCTTGGTGCCCACGATGGGATCCCTGCATGAGGGCCATCTCAGCCTAATCCGCCGCTGCCGGCAAGAGTGTGACCACACGGTGGTCAGCATTTTCGTCAATCCACTGCAGTTTGGCCCCAACGAAGACTGGGATCGCTATCCCCGCGACGAAGAGGGGGATCGGGCCTTGTGCGAGGCAGCAGGTGTAGATGTGGTGTTTGCGCCTGACCCGGAGGAGATGGGAGCCAATCCGGCAACCGGAAGCGACCGCACCTGGGTCATGCCCCCCGAATCCCTTCTGCAGACCCTCTGCGCCCCCCACCGACCTGGCCACTTTCGCGGCGTGGCCACCATTGTGCTGCAACTGCTGAACTTGGTACAGCCGCAGCGGGCCTACTTTGGCCAGAAAGATGCCCAGCAACTGGCGATCATTCAGCGTTTGGTTCGGGATCTGCAGATACCCACCACGATTGTCCCTTGCCCCACGGTGCGAGAAGCCGATGGCCTTGCCTGTAGCTCCCGCAACCGCTACCTTTCTGCTGCTGAACGACAGGTGGCCGCCGGGCTATACCGGGCCTTGCGTCGAGGATATGACCATTGGCGGGCCGGGGATCCCTCAGCAGAAGGGATCCTTGCCGCTGCCCGTGCTGAGCTGGAGCATACCCCAGAGCTGCAACTGCAATACCTGGAATTGGTGGATCCCCAAACGCTGCAACCGCTGCCGCGGGTGGAAGACAAGGGCCTGCTGGCCATTGCTGCCTATGTGGGGCAAACTCGCCTGATCGACAACCTGCTCCTTTCCCCGGAGCAAGGGGATCCCTTGCCAGAGGGATCCCAGCATGCGGCACCGCCCTCTTCCGGCACGACTTCTCCCCCGCGTCGCCCGCTGATTGCCATCGACGGCCCGGCTGGAGCCGGAAAATCCACCGTGGCGCGGGCAGTGGCAGCCCAACTGCAACTGCTCTACTTGGATACCGGAGCCATGTATCGGGCCATCACTTGGCTGGCTCTGCAAAGAGGGATCCCTCTGGACGATGCCGAGCAACTGACCCAACTGGCTGCCCAAACCCAGCTCACCCTGCAAAGTGGTACCTCTTCGACAGAGCCGACTCGCATCTGGGCCGATGGTGAAGAGATTACCCAGGCCATTCGCTCTCCAGAGGTGACCCGCTGGGTCTCTCACGTGGCGGCAGTGCCGGGAGTACGCCAAGAGCTGGTGAAGCGGCAACGCAGCATTGGCCGGGATGGCGGTGCTGTCTTGGAGGGGCGGGACATCGGCACCCACGTCTTTCCCGATGCAGAGCTGAAGGTCTTTTTAACGGCTTCTGTGGGGGAGCGGGCGCAGCGTCGGCAACACCAACTCCAAGCCCAAGGGCAAATGGTACCCCTTGAAGAGTTGAAAGCGCAAATCGAGCAGCGGGATCGCCGTGACAGCGAACGGCTCATCTCTCCTTTGCGACCTGCCCCCGATGCCATCCTGATCGACACAGATCACCTGAGCCAATCCGAGGTGGAAGACAAGATTGTAACCTTGTACCGGCAACTTTTGGAGCGATCCGGCTTGGCTGGTTTTGATCAGTAGCTTTGAGCAACAGAAAACCTCAAATCAAGGGGACGAATAAGATTGGCAGGATTTTCGAGGAGCTGGCCGGTTTGAACAGCTTGGGCTTAGTCCTCATTTTTCTCGTTGAGTTCTCATTGCAATGGAGTTAATGGGTGTTGGTGGATGCAGATCCTTGGATTGAGTGCTGAACTTTGGCAAAATCACCGAGGTGGTGGGGTGCCGGAGGAGATCCCGCTGATGATGAAAAGAGGCCGACCTGCTTTTGGCCGATGTCACCTATATTCCGTTCCGTTGTTGCGAACGGAGCACTATGGTTAATGTCTTTCTCTTGGCCTTTCTGCTGCTTCTCTCAGGAGCTTGCTCTGGGGCCGAAACGGCCATCACAGCTATGGATAACCTGCGCCTGGAATCCCTGATCGAAGAGCAAGGGGATCCCCAGGGCTTGTATCGACTGGCCCAACAACAGCGCTCGCGGCTGATCACCACCCTGTTGCTGGTGAACAACTTTGTCAACATCGGCATTGCCGCCTTGGCCACAACCCTCTCTATTGAACTGTTGGGAACCCAGATTGGAGCTTTGGCTGCCACTGTGCCCACTACGATTGTGGTGCTCCTCTTTGGAGAAGTAGCCCCAAAGTCCTTGGCGGTGAGCCATCCGCTGGGGGTGTTCCGCTGGGTGGTGCGGCCTGTCTATATCCTATCGCTGCTGCTGCGCCCTTTCAGCGATGCTTTTGAGTGGGTTGTCAGCAGGCTCTTCAATCTGTTGGAATTCTCCCCACTGACGGCCACCGCTTCTCTCAAAGATTTGGAGCTGCTGATCGATGTGTTGGGGCAGCGGGGGCTGCTGGATTGGCAAAAACGGCGGCTGTTCCGTGGGGCCTTGGCTTTGGACTTACTCCAAGCGCGGGACGTGGCCAAGCCAAGGGTAAAAATGGAGACCATTTCCCACGACAAAACGCTACAAGATGTGGTAAAGCTCTGTTTGGAAACGGGCTACTCCCGCATCCCTGTGCAGGGAGAGTCCAAGGATGAGATCGTCGGCATTATCCACCTCAAGCAAGCCTTGCGCCATCTGGATCAAAAAGGCAATGCCGAAGTGACCCAGGCAATGGCACCCCCTTTTTTTGTGCCGGACACCAAGCGGGTCAGCCTGTTGCTCAAGGAAATGCTGCGCTCTCGCCAACACCTGGGGATTGTGGTGGATGAGTTTGGCGGCACCACCGGCCTCATCACGCTGGAAGACATTTTGGAGGAGCTGGTGGGGGATATCTACGACGAGAGCGACCTCTCCCCCCTGCTGCTGCAGCGACAACGACGAGGTGGCTCTTCCGCCTCTTCCGGCTGAGCACCATGAGCAAGTCGAGTTATCCACCCTCTAAGTTTTAGCTGGCCCTTGAGGGATCCGTCTCCACGACTGTTGGATTCTCGTGCGCATCGCCTTTGGGAGTGAACTCCACAAAGTCAGCATCGACGGGATAGCGGGCCACAAAAAAAATCCAGAAGCTGTGGATCCCCAATCCCAAAGCCCACCAGCCCAACAGGGGCGCCAGCCACGGCCAATCCGCCCGGTACAGTTGCTGAAAAAACACCAGCCCAGACCCGCTGCAGAGAAAAACGGCAATGTGGGCGGCATAGGTATAGCGATCATCCAGCTTGCGAAATTCGGGATCCCGACGGGTGGGCTTGCGGGGCCAGCGAGGGGGCATGGCAAAACCATTCAGTTAAAACCTTCTCCAGTGTAGAACAGGGATCCCCAAAAGTTGGGATCGGCATTCCTAAGGTTGGTGGGAATGGTAGGGGTACTCCCGCCAAGCGCAACTGGGGGGATCCGTCTCGGCGGGCGGATCCGTGAACTCCAGGGGCGAGCCCTCTGCATACAGATGCAGATCGAACCAAAAGGTGGATCCCTGTTCCAGTTTGCTCTCCAGGCGGATGCAGGTGTGGTGCTTTTCCAGAATGTTGCGCACGATGGCCAACCCCAGGCCCGTCCCCTCCAGGGTATGCACGCGGTTCTCCACCCGGAAAAAGCGGTCAAAAATCCGCTCTTGATCCTCTGGGGCAATGCCAATGCCCGTATCGGCCACCGCCACCCGCACCGCCTGCGGGGATCCGTCCGCCTGAACCACCAGGTGGGCATGCACCGTCACCAGGCCCCCTGAGGGAGTGAACTTGAGGGCATTGCCCAGGAGATTGGTCATCACCTGCAAGAGCAGATCGTAGTTGCCCCACACCAAGGGCAGATCGGGATCGACGAATTTGCGCAACTGGATTCCTTTGTCGCGGGCCTGCAGGTGGTGGGTGCGCAGCGTTTGCTCGATCACCGCCGAGATATCAACGCCCTCGAAGTGGTACTGCTTGCCCGATTCCAGACGGGACAAATCCAAAACATCGTTGACCAGGCGGGTGAGGCGGTCGGTTTCGCGGTTGGCAATTTCCAGATAATCCTGCCGCTCGGCGGGGGACATCTGCTCGCCGTACTCGTAGAGGGTCTCGATAAAAGACTTGATGCTGAAGAGGGGGGTGCGCAGCTCGTGGCTGATGTTGCTGATGAATTGGGCCTTGGCTTCGTTGAGCTCTGCCTCGCGGGTGATGTCCTGCACCGTCATCACAATCCCCTTGAGATTTTGCCGACGCGGATCCGACACCGGTGAAAGCAGAATGCGAATGACGCGCTTGGTGGGGCCGCTGAGGTTGACGCGAACTTCCTCTGCCTCTTGATCCCCGCGGGCAATGTGCATCAGAGGGCGGGCCAGTTGCTGCCGCAGATCCTCCGGCAACAGCTCCGGCAAGGGTTTGCCCAAAACGGGATCCCCTTCCCAGCCAAACATACGGGAGGCGGCAGGATTGAGCAGCAGCACCCGCAACTCCGCATCCAGCAAAATGGCAGCATCGACGATGGAGAAGACCAAGGTCTCCAGCTTGGCTTTGGCAGCAGCCAATTCTTCGATGTTTTGTTCTTCGTAGCTTTGCAGCCGCTCCGCCATCTCGTTAAAGCTGTCGATGAGCTGGGCCAGCTCTCCCCCGAAGGGCAGGTCAATGCGCTGCTTGAAGTTACCTTTGGTGATCTCCTGGACGCCCTTGACCAGTTCTTTGATGGGGTAGGTGATGGTGAGGGCATTGACCACCGCTCCCAGGATGGCCAAGACCCACACCGCCAGAAACACCCCAATCGAGACCTCCCGCGCCAGTTGGGTGGAGCGCACCAGGGCGGGATTGGGATTGATCCCCAGGCCAAGGGTGCCCAAAAAGCGGCCCTGATGGTAGATGCCGACAAAAATATCCGTCACCCGCCCGGCAGGGGTGAGGTGGGTGCGCACCAGCGGTTGGCCCTCAGCAGGGGGGCGATTGTCCGGCAATTGCATGCGACGGGTGAGGCTGAGGGAGGTTTTCACCTCTTGGTTGGAAAACGGGATCCCGTAGTAGATGTTTCCCTCGGGATCGGCGTAGAGCAGATAGCGGATGCTGCTGGTGCTCTCAAAGTACTGGCGGGACAGTTGCGCCACTTCCCCAATGCGATCTTCCGCAATCAGGGGGGCGACATTGGCGGCCAAGAGCAACCCCAGATCTCGGCCAAAGCGGGCTTCGTTGAAGCGAGCATCCTGCTGCACGGTGCTGACGGCCCAGAAGGTGAAACTGCTCACCACCAATGAGACCACCAGCGTTGCCACAAAGAGCAACTGAGTTTCCAACCGCAGTTTTTGCTTCCATCGCGCCCACCAGCGCCGCAGGGATCCCATGGGGATCCTGGTTGTTGTTGGCTCTGACATGTCCACAGCACCAGACAACGGCTCGGCAGAAGAAGCCAGCTCAGGAGATTGGACTTCGGCAATGGGCTCGGCTGGCTCGACAGTGCTGACAGGAGGCATGAACCCAACGTGAACAGATATAAGGCAATGATGTCGCCACCATTCTGACATGGGCAGGCGATCCCTTTGTCTCAGCCAAGGCCGGGTGAGAACCGGTATGGGATCCCGGCTTCGCAACGCAACCTGCTCCAGACGACCTGCAGGGGAATGGTTGCCAATAAGGTATCCCCAAACAAAGCTTGTCAGCGCCCCTAAAGTTGATAGACTAGAAGACCGTGCTTCACCAGGTCAGAGCGACCGGAGAAACCGTGACCAACAGCCCCGTCAGTCAGTTTATTCAACATCATTTTCGCCACTTCAACGCAGCCGCGCTGGTGGATGCAGCCAAAGGCTATTGTGCTCACTTGGAGAAGGGCGGCAAGATGATGGTGACCTTGGCTGGTGCCATGAGCACAGCCGAGCTGGGTCTTTCCCTGGCTGAGATGATCCGGCAGGGTAAGATCCACGCCATCTCCTGCACTGGCGCCAACCTGGAGGAAGATATCTTTAACCTCATCGCCCACAACTTCTACGAGCGGGTGCCCCACTACCGCGATCTCAGTCCACAGCAGGAGCAGGAACTGCTGGATCGGCATATGAATCGGGTAACCGATACCTGCATTCCCGAAGAGGAGGCGATGCGGCGGCTGGAAAAAGCCCTTTTGGAGGAGTGGATCAGTGCCGATCAGGCGGGTGAGCGCTATTTTCCCCATGAGTTTCTCTACCGGATTCTGCGCAGTGGCCGGCTGGAGCCCTACTACCAGATCCATCCACGGGATTCTTGGGTTTATGCAGCCATGGAGGCCAACTTGCCCATCTACGTGCCGGGATGGGAAGACTCCACCACCGGCAACATGTATGCTGCCCACTGCATTACGGGTGAGATCCGCAATGTGCATACTGTCCGCACAGGGATCGAGTACATGATCCACCTGGCGGATTGGTACCTGCGCACCTCAGCAGAATCCTCCATCGGCTTCTTTCAAATTGGCGGCGGCATTGCCGGGGATTTCCCCATCTGTGTAGTGCCCATGCTCCATCAAGACCTGGGCCGCCAGGGCGTACCCATGTGGGGCTATTTCTGCCAGATCAGCGACTCCACCACCAGCTACGGCTCCTATTCGGGAGCAGTGCCCAATGAGAAGATCACCTGGGGTAAGCTGGCCGTCGATACCCCCAAGTTCGTCATCGAGTCGGACGCCACCATTGTGGCACCTTTGATCTTTGCCTGGGTGCTGGGGTGGTGAGAGAAGTGGGATCAATCTGTATGCCCGATCGTTGAGGCCGAGCGGGGCCAGCGGGACAAAAGGATCGCAGCTTCCCAGCGCCGCATGTCCTGGGCAATTTGCAGGGGGGTGAGGCCGTAGCCATCCGGCTCGTCAATCTCGGAGCCATGTTCCAGCAGCAGCCGAACGACCTCGGGGTTGCCGGACCAAGCGGCAAAATGCAGGGGAAGGCCACCGGCACCAAAGCGAGCGTTCACCTCGGCCCCTCCCTGGAGCAGGGCTTTTGTAACCTCAGGGTTGCCCAGGCGAGCGGCTTGATGTAGAGGGCTGGCTCCCCCGTAGTCCGGTCGATTGGGATCCGCCCCAGAATGAAGCAAAAGGCGGGCCTTGAGGCCACTCTCCACAAAAAACAGGGCTGTTTTGCCCCGCCCATCGACGACGTTGGCATCTTTCCCCAGCCAGAGGGCCAGTTGCAGCCGCAGCGGGTTGGCTTGGGCCAAGGCTTGTGGGTCTTCTGCCAAGGTGTGGCCGTAGAGGCCCAACCCTCCCACCACCATCAGGGATCCCAGGCCAAGGCCGACTCTCCAGAGTCTGCACCCCATGGTCGCTATTCCTCAAACGAAAGAATGACCACTCCCCGCGAGGGCAGAGCCTGGGCCGAGAGAATGAGAGGATTGCTGGCAGCAGGTTGAACGGCTGCGGCAGGAAATAAGCTCAAAAACGCCTGTAAAGGCACCAGCTCGCATTGGGAGTCGGCGGCGGCAGTGCGATACATCGTTGGAATGACCAACTTCGGCTGCAGCGCTTCTATCGCCGCCTTGGCCCCGGCAGGATCGTAATGTTTCGGCCCGCCCCCCACCGGCACCAGCAACAGGTCGGGGCGAGAGAGCAGGATGGACTGTTCCCGCGTGATGGGCAAGGCAGCTCCCCCCAAATGCACGATGTCAATCCCAGCCATGCGCCAGCGCCAACCCACATTCACGCCAAAGCGAGGGCCACGGGGCATGCGCACTCCCTGCACGCGGATCCCATCGATCAGATAGTCTCCTGGCTGAAACAGCACCCTTGGGTTGCCGGGCACCACGTCCAAAGCGCCCTCATCCAACAAGCGGCTGCTGAGCAACACCAGATCGGCAGAAACTCGCGGGGCAGGATAGCCAGCCGTACAGCCCGCCGGACGAAACGGGTTCACCAGAAACCGTTGGCCTTCCCCCTCGAACAAAACGCAACTGTGGTGCAGCCAAGTCAGTTGCAGCCCCTCCAAGCTCGAGCCGGGGGTAAATTCTATAGGCCCTGGGGTTGTGGGCGTTTCCGAACCTTGCACGGGAGCTGTCTGAGCGCCCACCTCGTGCCCTCTGGCCAGGTTCACGGCCATCGATCCCAGCAGCCCAGCACTGGCTTGCAAAAGCTGGCGACGCTTCATGAATAAAGGATCCCCGATGTAACAACGGCAACAGATTCCTGGGATACTTGCGAAGCATTGGGCTGAGCAGCAGTTGAGGCTTGGGCGCTGCGCAGGAAGTTGCTCAACAAGCGCTTGCCCTCGGCGGTCAAGATGCTCTCCGGGTGGAACTGCACGCCCTGAACATGGGGATAACGGCGGTGGCGTACCCCCATGATGATCCCATCGCTGGTTTGGGCCGTCACCTCCAGCTCGTCAGGACACGTAGAAGGCTCGATCACCAAGCTGTGGTAGCGGGTGGCCGTGAAAGGCTGGCTTAATCCCTCAAACACCCCCACCCCTCGATGGTAAATGAGCGAGGTTTTGCCGTGCATCAGCTCAGGTGCGCGCACGATCTGACCACCATAGACCTGCCCAATGCACTGGTGCCCCAGACAAACGCCCAAAATCGGCAGCTCTGGCCCCAGCTCTCGAATCAACTCCAGGGAGATGCCGGCATCTTCTGGCCGCCCTGGCCCAGGAGAGATAACTACAGCTTGCGGCTGCATGCGGCGCAGGTCGTCAACGGAGAGCTGGTCATTGCGAAAAACCTGTAGCTGGGCTCCCAACTCCCCCAGATACTGCACCAGGTTGTAGGTAAAGCTGTCGTAGTTGTCAATGACGACCAGCACTTCAACATCCGGCGACGGCACCTCATTTTAGCACTTGCTCAAGCTGCTGTTCTTGACCCAAAGAAGCAGAGTAGCCAGCGCTTTTTGCAGGGGAGCAGTCGACACCTCAAGAAAGCCTGTATCCTAGAAGGTACAACGCACAGACAGCGGTGGGTTGGGTGGGTTTCCAGGTTTCCCAATGCTGATTCGGATCCCATGAGTGCGCTTCTCTCCCCGGCAACCGATTTGCTGGACGAGTTGCGGCAGCTTTTCCCCTTTGAGCTGGACGACTTTCAGATCCGAGCCATTCAGGTTCTGGCGGCTGGGGAATCGGTGGTGGTTTGCGCTCCCACGGGATCCGGCAAGACCCTGATTGGAGAATATGCCATCTATCGAGCCCTCTCCCAGGGCAAGCGGGTTTTCTATACAACCCCTCTGAAGGCCCTCTCCAACCAAAAGTTCCGGGATTTTGGCCAGCAATTCGGCCCGGAACGGGTTGGCCTGCTCACCGGCGATATTTCCATCAACCGGGATGCACCGGTCTTGGTGATGACCACCGAGATCTTCCGCAACATGCTCTACGGCACGCCGATATCCTTGGCGGTACAAAGGTATGCCTACGGCGAACGCGATGACGACGGCACAGAATTCTCAGAGGGCGAGGTGGATCCCTTGCGGGATCTGCAGGCAGTGATCTTGGATGAATGCCATTACATGAATGACCAGCAGCGGGGCACCGTCTGGGAAGAGGCGATCATCTACTGCCCCCCCACGATCCAGCTCATTGCCCTTTCTGCCACCCTGGCCAACAGTGACCAGCTCACCGATTGGATGAACCAGGTGCATGGCCCCACCCATTTGATTGACTCCAACCATCGCCCTGTACCGCTGCAGTTTCACTTTGCCAATCACAAGGGGTTATTTCCGCTGCTGGAACAAACGGAGTCGGGGCAGTGGGTTCGTAATCGCCGCTTGAAAAGCAAACGGCCCAACTCTCACGAGCCCTCCTGGGCAGGGGTGCCGGACATAGCGCAGGTGTTGGAAAACTTGCGCCAGCGGGACATGCTGCCAGCCATCTACTTCATCTTCAGTCGCAAAGGCTGCGACATGGCTGTGGCCAGCGTAAGGGATCTGGACTTGGTAGCCAACGAGGAAGAACGGCAGCAGTTGGCTGAGCAGATCGACCGCTTTTGTCGAGAAACGCCGGAAGCTGTCCGCCGAGATCAGTTGGACGCGCTGTACCGGGGCATTGCCGCTCACCATGCCGGCATGTTGCCGGCTTGGAAGGGGCTGGTGGAGCATCTGTTTCAGCAGGGATTGGTGAAGCTGGTCTTTGCCACCGAGACTTTGGCCGCTGGGATCAACATGCCTGCCCGAACCACAGTGATCTCTTCCCTTTCCAAGCGCACCGACACGGGCCACCGCCTCTTGACCGCCTCTGAGTTCATGCAAATGTCGGGCCGAGCTGGACGGCGGGGCAAGGACATCATCGGCCATGTGGTGACGGTGCAATCTCCCTTTGAGGGAGCCCAAGAAGCTGCACGGCTGGCCACCTCTGGAGCGGATCCCTTAGTAAGCCAGTTTACCCCCACCTATGGCATGGTGCTAAACCTGCTGCAGAAGCACTCTTTGGAAGCAGCACGGGATCTGATCAACCGCAGCTTTGGTCAGTATTTGCTCTCGTTGCAAAAGTTGCCCGAGCAACAGGAAATCCAGCACACACGCGCCGAGCTGGAAGAGATCGATCGTATCTTGGCAAACATTTCCGACGAAGACATTGCCCGCTATGAGAAGATGCAGGCACAACGGCGGGAAGAACGGCGCATTTTGCGCTACTTGCTCAAACAACAGGAGGCCGAGCCGGATCCCACCTTGCGTCTGTTGGCCTTTCCCCACATCCAAGCCCAAGAGGAAAAAATCCGCGCCCTAGAAACCCAAATCCGAGAGAATCCCGCTCACCAAGTGGGGAAAAAGTTGCTGGGTTTGCGGGAAAAACGACAGCGCTTGCGCAAGCGCCTGGAGCACCTGGAGCGGCAAAGCGATTCCGTACAGGAGTTGCGCTGGCAGCAATTTATGGCCTTGGTGGGGGTGTTGCAGGATTTCGACTGTCTGCAAGGATATCAACCTACCGACAGTGGAGAGGTGGTGGCTGCGCTGCGGGGGGATAACGAGCTCTGGCTGGCGCTGGCTCTGCTCTCCGGCGAATGTCAGGGCTGTGCTCCCCACCATTTGGCCGGAGTTGTAGCGGCCTTGGTTTCAGAGTCTCCCCGTTCAGGTACCTACAGCCGGCTGCGCACCTCGGGACTGGTGGAAGATGTGCTGCACGGGTTACGGGGTTTACGGCGGCAACTGTTCCGCAGCCAACGCCAACACCAGGTGTTTCATGTGCCGATTGGGTTTGAGCCCAGCTTGGCCGGGATCGTCGAACATTGGGCTCAAGGGATCCCTTGGGAGACCCTGGAAGCCAGCACCAACCTGGATGCCGGAGACTTGGTGCGCCTGATCCGCCGTACGCTGGATTTGCTTTCTCAGATCCCTTATGTCCCCCATCTGCCGGCAGACTTACGGGAAAATGCCCGTCAAGCCCAAAAAATGCTGGATCGCTTCCCGGTGAGCGAGTTGATCTAGCCAGCTCAGACCGTTTGCTGTTCAGTGAGGTTGTAGCTCTATGACGCCTGCCGGTGAACCCACCCTCAGGGATGTGTTGAGTGTTATTGAAGAGATCCGGCAAGATGTGGAAGGACTTCGACAGAATGTAGAGGAAATCCGACAAGATGTGGAAGGACTCCGGCAGGATGTCTCCAGAACCAACGAGCGGCTAGAAGCCCTGGCAGCCGATCAAGCAAAGCGCTGGACTGAGCAGGAAAGACGTTGGGCTGAGCAGGGGATAGAAAACCGGGTAATCCTAGAACGAATTGACACCTACCAAAAGGCTAGCGCCCAAGTGGTTAACCTGGCGTTTGCCTTGATTGGGGCTGCTACCGTAGCTCTTGTCGGCATCGTCCTACGGCTGGCCGTTAGCCTATAGTCGGCTGGTTCAGCAAAAACTTCAGCAGGCTGGATGGCCTTACCCTACCTCTCTGTCCGGCAATTGGTAGGGCTTGTCCTTGGGCTTAGCACCCCTGATCGCCAACTCTGCCAGAGGCATGTCCCGCCCCGTCTGTTGTGTCCATCATCATGTCCCACTTTGGCGTGGATTGCAGTGGGTTTCCCCGGCCTTTCGTGGACACCCAAAAGCCCAGAAGCTTTGCTGGGTAAGAGCTTTCTAGACTTTGGAAGATGTTATTGAAGACGGAGAGAGTGGGATTCGAACCCACGGTGAGTTGCCCCACACAGCATTTCCAGTGCTGCGCCTTCGACCACTCGGCCATCTCTCCAGATTGAGAATAGGGGCGACTTTCCAGGGGGAGCCAAAAAGTCAGCTTTGTGATCCTAGCAAAGGATGGAAGCTACAAAGCGGATCCTTTGGGATCCCCAGGCCAAAACATTTGCAGCAGCACTTCCCGGCGAGAGCACCGCCAGTAGTCAATATGGGATCCGATCAACCCCGTCTCATTGATCTGCATTTCTGTCCAGCCGGGGATGCACAGGCGGGGACGCCAAGGCAAAGCCAAAGAACCCCTTAGGATCCACTCGGTGCGGATCTGGCTGCCGGTTTGTCGAATATCCTGCAGCTCGAGACGGATATCCTCTATCCAACGCCCTATCCCCTCGATCATGCGGCGATAGCGATCCAAGCCGCGAAACTCGTTGAGGGGATCCCGGAAGTAAACCTGCGGGTCGTAGATTGCATAGGTCTGATCCCGCGGAAAGCGAGCATAATCTGCCTGCAAGATGGCCACCAGATCCGGCGAGGCTTGGCAAGGAAGGCTCATGGCTTGGCTGCAACAGAAAGAGACACCGTTTCTCCGGGGGCGGGGCAACACAACCGGATAGATTGGGACATGGCGGCATTTAGGGCTGCCAGCTTTTCTCGAAACTCCTGCAGGCTGCCCAAGGGGCGGATCTGGGCGGCAAACCAGCCGTGGTAGTCCACCTCTCCCATCGCGGTTGGGATCACCTGCTGGGGGCGCAGGGCTGCCACCACCTCTAAAGACCGCTCCGGCCCCATGATCACTTCTCCTAAGAGGGGGAAGATTTGCCCCACCACTGGGATCAACAGGGTATGGATAGGGCCAAACTCCTGCTGCAGCCGCGGGCGGACATCCGGCTGGGACAGATGCGGCTCGTAGTAAAGCCGTGTCTGGGAGGACACCTCTTCCAGCAGATAGCCCAGCTCACGGACAGGCCCTAGGGGCGCACCGGGAATGGCCGTGACGCGCAGATCTCCCCACTGAGCGGACTGCCAGGGATCCAGAGCTTGAACTGTTGCAAATCCCAGACTCTTCACGACTCTGGCCGCAGCCGGCGAAGCCAAAACGGGGATCTGCTTATCCAAGCGCTGCAGCGTTGGCGGGTGGCAGTGATCCGGCTGGGCTTGGCTGAGGAGGATCCCGTCAATTTTGGGCAGGGTCTCTGGCGTAAAGGGGGGTGGCTGGCGGTGCTCCAGGCGGATGAACCAGGGGATCCCCAGAAACACCAAAGGATCCACCAGCCACGGATCCAGCAGGAAGGTTTGCTCCTGGGTGTGGATGAGCCAACTGTTGAGGTCGATGCGGGTCAGTCTCATGAGTTGGAAGGGAGATTATTGGCCGGTAATGGAGAGATCGGCAACCCAGATGCGGGGACACAGTCCACCCGGTGTGATTTGGGGCTCGGGCTCGACGTAGAAAATCGACTTCAACAGCTCCAGGAAGTCTCCGGCCACTGTGGCGGCTTCGATGCTGATGCGTTCTCCTTGGCGCACCCACCACCCTTGAAACGGCAGCGAGAAGGATCCCTGGAGAGGCTTAACGCCGGCATGGAGAGCTTGCAGCTCATCGATCCAAACCACATTTTCAGCCGTAGCCAAGTCATGGGTGCTCTCCGGCGGTGCCCCGGCAAACACATGGTAGTAGTGGGCGGCAACCGTGACCTTGGCACCGATGTTGGCGTGGCCTGTGGGCTTGGCTCCCAAGCGCTTGGCTGTACCGGCGCTGTGCAAAAAGTGGGTCAAGACCCCATTGGTGATGAGGGGGACGCGGCGGGTGGGGGTGCCTTCGCCATCAAAGCTGATGGCTCCCACATTGGTCGGGTGTAGGGCATCATCACACACCGATAGGAGAGGTGAGGCAATGGTCTTACCTAGGGATTCTGGGGTGGACAGGCTTTGGTTGTCCAAAATGTTTTGGGCATTGAACACATTGGAGAAGGCCCCCAACAAACTCAAAAAGGCTTCCCCGGAAAAGACCACCGTGTATTTTCCAGAAGGGATCCGCTCGTACTCCAGATGGCTGATCAATTTCTCAGCAGCTTCCTGTACACAACCCTGGATGTCCAACTCATCCAAGCTGCGGGCCACTCGCATGGCTCCGGCACTGCGGGGTTTGCGTCCTTCCTGCTCTGCCTTGCTGTAGAGAAAAACTGAAGCAAGGGTATGCTCCTCTTGTCGTAGGGCTTGGTGGCTGTTGAGGTAAAAGCGGTTGATTTGCCGCTGCGCTAGGCCGTTGTAGGGCACCCCCTGAATGGCAGGATGGGATCCCAGCAGTGCCTTTTCAGCAGCCACCAACTGTTCCAACAAGTCGCCAGCCAAAGCCAACGGCCCTTTGTCGTTACAAGGCTGGGCAATGGGCAGAGTGGCTTCTGGGCTGAATTGAGGGGCGTGTTCCCGCACACCAAAATGGCTGGCTTCAAAGGCCGTTTGTAGGGCCAGTTCCAGCCCCACCTCGTCTACATCGGTGGTAGAGGTCACTCCCACCTGCCCTTGGTCGTTCCAGGCCCGCACCGTCACGCTGCAGCGGTGGGAAGCCTTGACCTGGCGGGGCTCCCCATGATCCACTTGCACGCTGGTTTCGTCCACTTGAGCCCCGTAGAGATCAAACTGAGGGATCCCCAACCGCCGGGCACAGCTTTGTGCCTGTTCTGCCAACGCCTCCACTTGCACCATTGCCACTCCCTAAGTTCCTATTGCCATCCAGTGCCTCTACTGACGGGCCAGCCAGGCAGTTAAATCCTCCAAGCTGTTGAAGTCCAACAGAGCTTCCCCCAGCGCCTCCAGTTGTGACCTTGACAAAGCCCAAATCTTATTCTCAAGGGCTGGGTCAAGGGATCCCAACTTCCGCCTGAGCAGCCGCAAAACCAGCGTTGCTTCTCCGTGTTGTAGTCCCTGCTGCAATCCCTGTTGTAATCCCTGTTGCAATCCCTGTTGTAATCCTTGCTGTAACCCTTGTTGCAGGCCCAGTTGTAGTCCTTCTTTGCGCCCTTCTTCCAGCCCCTCTCGCAGAGCTTCTGCCCGCCACTCTTGGTAAATCGCGGATTCTCTCATATCCAAAGACCTCATGATCTGCCGAATCAAACCCCGATCCAATGCTAGTCCCGCCAAGACGGCTGTTGCGGCTGCCAATTCCCTTCTCTCACTGGGGTCTGCCAAGCCCTCTAGCTCACTGACCACCTCTCGCAAGGTTTCTGCTGGATCTTCCACCTGGCTCAGAACCCGAAACGGTAGCAGGGCTTGCCAATCCGCTCCGGTCGTCAAAGGGCATTCCCACAGGCGGACAACATCAAACTCATGGCTCAGCCTCTCTAGACGAAAAGAGGTCTGGAAGACTCGCTCCGACCCCGTTTTGCGCAGGTAAATGACCACCTGCCGCACCGATAGGTGAGGATATCTCCGATAGAGTCGTAGGCGATAGTCGGTCATGCGAAACGGGATCCCCGGATCAGGATCCGTTTGAAATTCCAGGTGCAAAATGCTCTGCTGGATCCCTAACAGAATTACAGAATCTGCCCGCACAGGCTCCTCTAACAGTTCCGTGGGCAGCATCTGTACCGGTGGAGCTACTTCCCCCATTAGCCAGCGGGCAAACTGCTCTGGGAAACGCTCGGCCAGATATTTGCAGACGTTGTCATAGGCCATATTTCTTGTTTTGTATCGTCAAGGGATCCCTGCCGACTAACGCCCGCCAACAGTAATGGAATCCACCTTGATGTGGGGTTGCCCCACCGTCACGTAGATGCTGCCGCTGACGGAGCCACAGAACCCGGCTGCCAAGCTGAGGTCTTTGGAACACATGGAGATTTTGGTCAGGATATCTTTGGCTTCTCCAATCAGAGTGGCTCCTTTGAGGGGCTTGGTGATCTTGCCGTTTTCGATAAGATAGGCCTCTTCGACAGCAAAGTTAAATTGCCCCGTGGGGCCGACGCTCCCTCCCCCCATGCGCTTGCAATAGATGCCTTTGTCAATAGAAGCAAAAAGATCGTCCAACTCTGCATCTCCAGGGGCGATGTAGGTGTTGCGCATGCGACTGGCGGGGGCAAAGGTGTAGTTTTGTCGGCGACCGCTGCCGGTACGAGGGTGGCCGGTGCGCATTGAGCCGGCCCGGTCTGCCAAGAAGTTTTTCAAAATGCCCTTCTCGATTAGCAGGGTGCGCTGGACGGGCATTCCCTCGTCATCCACATCCAGGCTGCCAAAGGCCCCTTCAGAGAGACCTTCATCCCAGGCGGTGAGGTTTTTGTGGGCAATCTTCTGACCTTTTTTGTCGGCAAAGGGCGTGGTTTTGCGCTCAATTTGCGTGGTTTCCAACAAGTGGCCGCAGGCTTCGTGGAAGATGACGCCGCCAAAGGCGTTGGACATCACAATCGGGTAGGTGCCGGATTCCACATAGTCGGCATAGAGCATCTGGCCAGCAGCTTCTGCCAGTTCCCGGCTGTGGGCCTCCAGATCCCAGCGGCGTAAAAAGTTGGGATCCCCCGTGCCGCCACTGCGTTGGCTGACAGAGGCGCGATGGGATCCATCAGCACAGAGCAGCGTAGAGCTCACGGATTGGGTGAGGCGTACATCCCGCACAAAGGTGCCATCGCTGCAGGCCACCAGGATCTCCTGCCAATCGCGAAAATAGGTAGTGCGGCGGGACTGCACATGGTGGGCTTGTCGACCCAGTTGTTCGTTGGCTTTGAGCAGGATCTCCCCCATCTCGGCAATGGAGCTACATTCCTTCAGCCAGCCATCTTTGCGGCGACGCTCGCCGTAGTCCTGCAGCATCTCCAGGTTGACGGCAGAGACCAGCGCTGTGGGGCCAGGAGGGGTGAGACCCATTAGCGAAAGGCCCTTCTCCAGAGCAGCCTTGAGACCGGCAAAGGACAGATTGTTGGTGCTGACGTAGCAGTCGGCCAAGCCGCGAAACACCCGCACACCGGCCCCGGTGGAGAGCCGTGGGGTAATACTGGTGATGGCCTCATCTTCGGCCAGGCAACTGATGGAATTGCCTCGTTCCAGAAAAATCTCCACCAAATCAGCGCCAGCAGCCCGCCCCCAACCCAACAGGGCAGAGAGGGGATCCCGCCAATCCTCGTCGAAGCGCTGTAGGGTGTGGCGATAGTTCAGGTTGGGCAGTTCTTTGGACAAAAGCAGCATGGCAGACCCAGGGAGTAGAGGCGAGCTGAGGCCGACGCAAGTTTTGGTTTCCCCAGTTTAACAAGGTGTGAAGGTTCTCCCCTGCCAACAGGTTGACCTTGAGCTTGACAAGGGCGGGGGAGCAATCGAAGATCGCTGCACAAGGAAACCTCGACTTGCAATGGCTGCCAAGAAAAGACCACCGGAGCTTCAGCCCAGCCTGTTTGACGATCCCATCGAGCCGCCAGCCCCGGTAGAGGAGACACTCCCCCAGTGGGATCAGATCCCCTTATCGGCTCAGGTACCCATCCCCCCCGGCACCTACAGGGATTTGGAGCAACTGAAGCAGCATTGTTTGGTGTGCCAGCGCTGCGAGTTGGCGGCCAGCCGTACCCATGTGGTGGTGTATCGGGGCAACCCCAAGGCCAGGATTTTAATCATCGGAGAGGGGCCAGGGGAAAACGAAGACTTGCAGGGGCTGCCTTTTGTGGGCAAGTCGGGACAATTGCTGGATAAAATCCTGGCTTCGGTGGGGTTGGATCCCGACCAGGATACCTACATCTGCAACGCCGTGAAATGCCGTCCCCCCAACAACCGGGTGCCCGCCCTTGAGGAAATCGAAGCTTGCCGTCCCTATTTGCTGGAGCAGATTCGCCTGGTGGATCCCTGGATTATTTTGCTCACGGGGGCCACTTCGGTGCGCTCCCTTTTGGGGGAGAAGCGAGGAATCACCAAGATCCGCGGGGAATGGATCCAGTGGCAGGGGCGCTGGTGTATGCCCATTTTTCACCCGGCCTATCTGCTGCGCAACCCAGACCGCACCCCCGGCAGCCCCAAGTGGTTGATGTGGCAGGATATTCAGGCGGTGAAGCAAAAGTATCTGGAACTCAGCGGCACAACACCGCCTCAGCCGGACGTTTGAACCCATTTTCCCAAACGCCCCTTCCCCCAAAGGAGAGCAAGGGATCCCTGCCGTGGGCTAGCTTTTGGGTTTGAACCCGGTCAGCAGGCCAAAGCGGAGCAAGCCGGTGGCATAAGCCCGACGCATCAGGCCCAGCCCCAGTGCCCCCCGAAGGGTAACCCAACCGCTGCGTAGCAAAGCCGGGATCCAGCGCCAATCGCGGGCGGAAGCAATCACCTCATCCCAAAAAGGGGCCACTCGCTCCGACCAGTCAGCGCTGCGCAACTGCTGAAAGCCCACCTGTTGGGCCAGAGCCTCGTAGCCAGAGAGGCTGATCACATAGGGCAGGCAGTACACCTCGTAGATTTTCTGCAAAAGCTGCCGATCCTGCCGGCTCAGGGATCCCTCGCGGTGGCACCAGGTTACCACCATCAACTGCCCGCCCGGTTGCAAGACCCGCCAGCATTCCGCCAGAAACCGCTGCTTGTCCGGCATGTGCTCGCCACTTTCCAAAGACCACACCAAATCGAAGGTGTCGGCTGCAAAGGGCATCTCCAGAGCATCGGCCACCTGAAATTGCACCATGCTGCTCAGGCCAGCCTCTTGGGCGCGCTCCCCGGCCCGCTTGGCTTGGACAGGGCTGAGGGTAATGCCCATAACCTGTGCCCCGAAGCGCCGGGCTAACTCCAAACTGCTCCCCCCAATGCCACAGCCAAGATCGAGAATGTGCTGGGGAGGGCGGGGATCCCCGATTTGGCCCCACCGGATAACCCTGTCAATCAAGTCAATCTGAGCTTGGCGGCGATCCTTACGGGTTTGGCCCGGCTCGTAATAGCCATGGTGCATGTGCTCCCCCCACACCCGCTCCCAAAGACCGGAGGAAGCATCGTAGAAGTGACGAATGCGTTGGTTAAGGGTGGAGGTCATGACAGCAGATCTGGATCCATGGCTTCTTTATTTTGGCTCCTCTCACCCGGTGCAATCCGGTGACCCGATTTGCCTCTGCCGGGCGGAGCCGTACTAAGCTGGAGAGGGAGGCCCATCAAAACCCCTCTAAGCCAGAACCCAAACCTCAATCCAACACAGCGGCATCCCTTGGCTACCTCAGAGTTTGCCCTGGAGCAGTTGCTCTTTGCCCCGGCCAAGCCTGACCCCGACGCAGTGCGGGTAATCTACGCCTTCCCCAACACCTACGCAGTGGGGATCACCAGCTTGGGCTATCAAGTCATCTGGAGTCTGCTGGCCAGCCGCCGGGATGTGGCTGTCTCCCGCCTCTTTATAGACTTGGCTGAGCCCCTGCCGCGGGAGCCAGAGCTGTTCGGCTTTTCCTTGTCCTGGGAGCTGGACTATGTTCATATCCTGGCTCTGCTGGAACGACACGGGATCCCCCTGAGATCCGAGGAGCGGGAAGAAGCCCACCCCTTGGTTTTTGGCGGCGGCCCAGTATTGACGGCCAACCCCGAACCCTTTGCCGAGTTCTTTGACCTGATCTTGCTGGGGGACGGGGAAGGTCTCCTGGAGAAGATGATCGAGGTCTATCGAGAGGTGCGCCAGGGATCCCGGGCTGAGCAATTGCAGGCGCTGGCCCAGGTGCCAGGGATCTACGTGCCCAGCCTGTATGAACCCCTATACCGCGAGCCCGATGGCCCACTGGAGAAGGTCGTCCCCAAGGTGGCCGGGCTCCCCAGCTCCATCCGCAAACACACCTTTCGTGGCAACACCCTCTCGGTTTCCACAGTGGTTACCCCCAAAGCCGCCTGGGAGAGCATCTACATGGTGGAGGTGGTGCGCAGTTGCCCGGAGATGTGTCGGTTTTGCCTGGCCAGCTATCTCACCCTACCTTTTCGAGTGGCGGATGTGGAGGGGCATTTGATCCCAGCGGTGGAGCGAGGACTCCAAGTTACCCAGCGGATTGGGTTGCTGGGGGCTTCCATAACCCAACACCCGCAATTTGAGCAGTTGCTGGAGCACTTGGCCCAAGATCGCTTTGAGCAGGTGCGTCTCAGTCTGGCCTCAGTGCGCACGGCTACCGTAACCCCACGTCTTGCCCAGGTACTCTCCCGCCGGGGCAGCCAGTCCATTACGGTGGCCATTGAAAGCGGCTCAGAACAACTGCGCCAGATCATTAACAAGAAGTTAAGCAACCCCGAAATCTTGGCGGCAGCAGCCCACGCCCAAGCTGGGGGTTTGAAGGGTATTAAGTTCTACGGCATGGTGGGGATCCCGGCGGAAACCCAGGCGGATCTGGAGGCCACAGTAGCCCTTTTCCAAGAGCTCAAAAAAGCGGCTCCCGGCCTGCGCCTAACCCTAGGGTGCAGCACCTTTGTGCCCAAGGCCCATACCCCTTTTCAGTGGCACGGGGTGGACTCCAAAGCCGAGAAAAAACTGCAGTTTTTCCAGAAACACCTGCATCCCCTGGGGGTGGAGTTTCGCCCGGAAAGCTATAGCTGGTCGGTGATCCAAGCCCTCATCTCGCGAGGGGATCGGCGGGTGGGCAAGGTCTTGCAGTTGGCGCGGGACTTTGGCGAATCTTTGGGGAGCTACCGGCGGGCTTTCAAAGAGCTTAAAGGGCAACTGCCGCCCCTAGACTACTACGTGCACAGCCATTGGGATCCGGGGGATCCCTTGCCTTGGCAACACATCGAAGGGCCCCTCACCCCAGAGCGGCTTTTGCAACATCGCCAGGAAGCTCTTTCTGTTCGTATCTCTTGAAAATACCGAAAATACCTATTTGGGTTGTTTGCAAGCTGCAATGCTGCTGGCGATGACCGCCTCGGTTTCGGCCAAGCCTTTCCAGCCCAAAATCTGGGTTTCTTTCTTTTCCAGGCGCTTGTAGGTGGCGAAAAACTCCGCAATCTCATCCAGGCGGTGCTGGGCGATGTCTTCCAGCTTGGTCACCGAAGCATAGCGGGGATCCTTGGCAGGCACACACAGCAGCTTCTCATCCGGATCCCCGCCGTCGATCATCTGCAACATGCCCAAGGGGCGCACCGTGACCACACACCCTGGAAAGGTGGGCTGATCCATGATTACCAAGCCATCCAAGGGATCCCCATCCCCGGCCAGCGTGTTGGGCACAAAGCCGTAGTCGTAAGGGTACTGCACCGAGGAGTAGAGCACCCGATCCAGCGCCATTGCTCCCATGTCTTTGTCAAACTCATACTTGTTTTTGCTGCCGCCGGGAATCTCAATCAAGAGGTTGAGCAGGCCAGGCTTGGGTTGGGCAGGGATCCGCGACAGGTCGATCACAGCAAGTACTCTCGGATTGGGAGATAGACAGCCAGAGTGTATTTTGACATACTCCTTGCCCCAAAGGACAGAGACTCTTGAGGCTTCGCCGGGAACAGTTCACGTCGGCGGAACGGAATCCTCAGCCAGCTTCCATTCTCTCCACCCACGTCTGGCTCAACGCTGGGAGACGCCCCATCCTCGGCAAGAGACTTGGTTTTTGTCTCCTCCTTTCGCTCAGCATGCTCAGAGCTGTCTTGGAAGGAGAGGATTCCAGATCCGGCTTTTTTGATCGACCTTGATCAGCTTGGACATACTCCCCGGGCAAGATTCGAACTTGCGACCAATCGGTTAACAGCCGACCGCTCTACCGCTGAGCTACCGAGGATTAAGCGTTTCTCATCATAGGGGAAGAAAGGACTGCTAGGCAACTGCCGGTGAGGGGTTCTTGTTTGGCCTTGGGATCCCTGTTCAGTGGAGCGGGCTTGATTTTGGGCAATTGCTCGCCTTTGGCAGGTCTATCTGACCGATCCAGGGGACAAACCCTGAAAACGCCCTCGTCAACCGAACGGAAGCCATTACAATGGTTACGGACATTTGCCAGCGCCCCTCATGGACTTCGGAGTCGGATTTCTCTCCAACAACGTCATGCTGCCGATCCTGGATTTTTTCTATGGGATCGTGCCTAGCTACGGACTGGCCATCATCTTCCTGACGTTGGTGATCCGCTTTGCCCTCTACCCGCTCAATGTGGGATCCATCCGCAACATGCGGCGCATGAAGGTGATTAGCCCGGTGATGCAGCGGCGGATGCGAGAACTCCAGGAGAAATATCGAGATGACCCGCAGAAGCTTCGTGAAGCCCAGGCTAAGCTTTACAGCGAGCTAGGGACCAATCCCTTGGGGGGCTGCCTGCCCCTACTCATTCAGATGCCGGTGCTGTTTGCCCTGTTTGCCACCCTGCGCGGATCCCCCTTTGCGGCGGTAACCTACGATGTCAACTTGCAGATCCTGCCGGCGGAAGTGGCGGCTGAGGTGGTGCCTGCTCCCTACGTTAGCCCCAGCAAGAACATTTTTGTCACCGACTCTCTTCACAAGCCAGTGGTGCTGGTAGAGCCCAAAGGCACTAAGGTTGCCGTCGGAGAAGAGGTGCAATTTTTGCTTCAAGGGCCGGGGGGCAAACCTTTTGAGCAACTGGTGGCCGAAGCCGGCGGGGATCCCAGTCTGTTACAGCCCACCTGGAAGATCACCAAAGGGGAAGATCGTGCCCAGATCAAGCCGGATGGCACCTTACTGGCTCTGCAGCCGGGGGATGTGACGGTGCAGGTGTCCATTCCCGGTTTGGCCTCTGATACCGGCTTTCTGTTCATCGACAAGTTGGGCCGTGTGGGAGCCTTCGACGAAGATGGCACCATCCACTGGGACATCATCGCCATGATCGTCATCTTTGGGGTGTCCATTTATCTGAACCAGTACCTGACCAACGTTGGACAGGATATGGGTAAAGAGGATCCCAGCCAAAGCTCCATGGCTCGCATCACCCCTGTGCTGTTCTCGGCTATGTTCCTGTTTTTCCCTTTGCCGGCGGGGGTTTTGCTCTACATCCTCGTCTCTAACATCTTCCAAACGGTGCAGACCTTCCTGCTCTCGCGGGAGCCGTTGCCGGAGAACTTGCAGCAATTGGTGGAAGAAGAGCGTCGTCGGGCTGCCCAGACGATAACGGTAGAGGCCAAGGAAGTGGAGAAATCGACCAAGCCCAGACCAGCCAAGGAGGGACGCGAATCCTTGCCCTTTGAGCCCTAGGGGATCCTGGCTGTTGGGGTGGACTTGTGGTTGAGTGTTGATACCTCTTCAAAGTTGGAAGCTGCCCAGGATGAGCCGCCCTAAGTCTTCTACGGGATCTGCTGCTAAGAAATCTGAGGGAACCGTTGCCTCTTCCCCAAAGAAGTCCACCTTTGCGGCCAATCAAGAGCGAGCCAGGCAGTGGTTACAGGAGGTGCTGGTGGCCATGGGGATCCCGGCAGCGGTGCGGGTGGTGGGAGAGGTACTGGAAATTGAGGCGGCCTCTTTGACCCCAGCTCAAAAGCAACTGCTGTTGGCAAAAGCCCCTGCCTTACCCTCTCTATCTTCCAGAGATTCTGCTCAAGAGGAGGATCGCTCCCCTGTGGTGCTGGATGCGTTGCAATACCTAGCCAACACCCTTCTCAACCTGAATCAGCCCGAAGACCAGCAGCAGCCCTACATTTTGGATTTGGACGGCTATCGTCAGCGGCGCTTGCAGGAGCTGAAGGTTTTGGTTGCCGCTGCTGTGGAAAAGGTGAGGGCCACGGGCCGGGAATACGAGTTTCCCGATCTCTCGGCTGCTGAGCGTCGGCAAATTCATACCCTCTTGAATGACCCTGCCTACGCTGATCTGGAAACCTTCAGCCGTGGCAAAGAGCCTGACCGGCGCCTGGTCATCCGTCGAGTGTCTTCCCCAGCTTGAGGGGTTTGGACAAGCAACTTGGCTCTCTGGCTACGGTGACGACAGGGATCCCGGCTATCCAAAACATGCAAAAGGGGGCGCAATGTTAAGGCCAATTCGTCTATCCGATCTGCGGCAGATGCCGGATCAAACCCAAGAATTGCAGTTTAGGCAGTTTTTTTCGGGCTTTGAGAGCTTGACCCCTGTGGAAGGATCCCTGGAAGTCAGCCATCGGGGCCATTTTCTCGAGGTGAGTGCTGAGGCCCATACCATTGTTACTCTCACCTGTCACCGCTGCCTCCAGCAGTTTAACCACCGGCTGCACCTGGAAGTTGAGGAGATCATCTTGATTCGGGATCCCGAACCTCTGCCCTTGGGGCTGGAATTGCAAGACGAAGAAGATCTGCTGGAAAGCCTGCCCCCCAATGGGGAGCTGGATGTCGAAGACTGGATGTACCAACACCTGCATTTGCAGATGCCCCGCCAGTTGCCCTGCCGTCCTGATTGTCCGGGCATTGGGGTGGAATCTCCTGCACCGGAGGTGGATCCCCGCTGGGCAGCTCTAGCTTCTCTCCTGGAAGACTCTCCCTAGCTTTTTGAATGTTGCGCCCACAAGTTCTCTGGCGTTTTGCTCGACCCCACACCATCTACGGCACCAGCGCCAGCGTGTTGGGCCTCTACCTGTTGGCGGGGTTTGTGGCTGCCGGATCCCTGCAACTGGTTCTCTCTGCACTACCCCACCTGGTTTGGGCTTGGGCAGCCTGTTTGGCAGCCAATATCTACATCGTCGGCTTGAATCAACTGACGGATGTTGAAATCGACCGCATCAACAAACCCCATTTGCCCTTAGCTGCTGGATCCCTGAGCTGGCGACAGGGGGTGGGGATCGTTGTGGGTTGTGGAGCGGCGTCCGTCCTACTGGCCATGGCTGGGATCCCTTATCTGCTGCTGACGGTGCTTTTGAGCAATGGGATCGGCACGGCCTATTCGTTGCCCCCCTTACGGTTGAAGCGTTTTCCGCTGGCGGCCTCGGCTTGCATCTACAGCGTGCGCGGCTTGATCGTCAATTTGGGCCTTTACAGCCATTTTCAGCAGGTGATGCAGGGAAGGGTCGAGCTTTCTGCTCCGATTGTTTGGCTGACGGGGTTTATGTCGATTTTTGGGTTGGTGATCGCCCTTTTCAAGGATATTCCCGACATGGAAGGGGATCGCCAGTTTGCCATTGCCACCTTTTCACTGCGCTTTGGGCCAGAGCCGATCTCAAGGTTTTGCATTGGCATTTTGGCCTTTTGCTATCTGGGATTTATCGGGGTGGGGATCTCCTTTCTCCTTGCAGGCAACGGCCTCTGGCTGTTGGTGGGCCATGTGTTGGGGCTGGGGATCCTCTTGGGCTATGCTGTTCATCTGGATCTCAGCCGTCGAGAGGCGATTGTTGGATACTATCAACTGATCTGGAAGTTGTTTTACTTGGAGTATTTGCTTTATCCTTGGGCCTTTTTCTCTTTTTTCTAGAGCATTTTCCTGGAGCTGTAGTTGCTTCAGGTTAGGGCGAGACGCCGGAGCTATTGAGAAACACTGACGCGAAGACGCGACCGACGTTTCGGGTGTGGGCACAGTATCCTAGTTTGAACCAAAATGAGCATAACGATCTCCCAAAACTCAGGCAAGAAAAACCTAGAGATACCGCGTCATTTGCACTCGGAAGCGACCTTTTTTCGTTTCGGCTACCTCTTCAATTTGCAGCCGACCCCGACCTCGAATGGCAATCCAATCCTGAGGGCCAACGGTGTAGCTGGCTTGGGTAATGGGCTTCCAATTGACCCGCACTTCCCCCCGTTGGATTTCTTCCACCATCTTGCTGCGGGAGATGCCAAACCCGGCTGAGGCTACTGCATCCAAGCGCAAAGAGGCTTCTACGCTGGTGATGGATTTGACACGAGGGGGTTGAATGTTCAACTGACTCAGGGGGATCCGGCCCACTTTGACGGGCACTGTACGCACCTGAGTTAGGTTTAGGGTGAGGTAGTCCACCATTTCGGGCACAACAATGGCCTGGGCACCTGAGTCCCCCAACACGAGGATGTCTCCCACTTTCTCGCGGGCGATGCCGGACGACAACAGGGCTCCCAGAAAATCGCGGTGGGTGGCCGGGTCGAACAGAAAGTTGCCTTGAATCTGAATGGCGGCCAATGGGATCCCTTCTGGGTCACGCTCTGGATCCCGGACGTCTAGACCCACCTCAGAGCGAGCCAGGGCCAAGCGTTGGCGTTCTGCTTGAGGGTACCCTCCCCAAGCCCACACTTGCAGTTCGGTCAAGTTGCGCAGCCGAGCTTGCACCTCTGCTATTTCGGGTGGGGAAAGGAAGTCGCTCCAGACCACTTGCCAGGTCTTGAGGGCTTGCTCTCCCAAATCCAAGACTCGTGCCAAGGTTTCTCGATACTCTGCCCCTTGCAACAAATCGGCTCTGGGTAGCATTTTGGGGTGCTTCGACCTCTGTGGTTCAGTCCTGTTTTTCCCATGCTAAGCTAGATAGCCAGAATCATGGCGGGCGTAGCCAAGCGGTTAAGGCAGAGGATTGTGGATCCTCCATTCGTGGGTTCGAGTCCCATCGTCCGCCCTCAGGCAAAGCAAGCAAAACGCGCTCCAGAAGCGGCTTTAGCGTGACATCCCCAAAAACACGATTGAGGAAAATCGTGGGAAATCGTGGAAAATCGAGGGAAATTTTTAGGCCAGGTATTAGGCCAGGAAATGCTGGCATGGCCAGGCGACGCTCTAAGCAGCTATCCGAGGACAACTAGGAACTCCTGAGCCGAGTAGCTCAGGCCAACGGGCGGCTACGGGCTGGGAAAATCGGACTGGTGATCGAGGTTCGGGGAAACCGGTTCTATTTGAGGGGCACACTGCCGCCCAAGCCTGGCAGTCAGGCGCAACGGCCACACTATCAAAGGCTCGCAACGGGCATTTTGGCTAACCTAGGAAACCTGCCTTCAGTTGAAGGCCTGGCGCGGCGAGTGGCGGTGGAGAGGGAAGGTCAGTTTTATGGCTCGTATTTCAGGAAAACGTAGCTAAGCTGAGATGACAATCCTCTAGGTCAAACAGAATTGCTCCCTTAGTAGTATTTCTTCATGCGAGTTGGAACAACAACACTTTGAATTTCTACACCACGGATAGACTTTCCAATGATATCTGACATTACACTTGCTCCTTTTCCTTGAGCGGCGTAAAGTATAAAGCGGCGTACCCTGATTACATTACTTTGTGTAGTTCTCCCGGTAGCAATAAATCGCTCTAGAATCCCTTTTCTGACCAAAAGACCTATCTTCGTAGGCGGAAACTTTAATTTTTCTTCGTCAGAAGCTTCCCTGATTCCAGTTATAGTTGCTATATCTCCTTTGTAAACCCCATCAGTGCCTAGAAAGAAATAGTTGGTGGGAATGGTAGTAGCACTACCGCTGTCACCGCTGGTACCCCAAGTTCGTTGCACAGTTGCTTTTAGCAGAATTAGCTTAGGCATGGCTACTTCTGTTAAGCAGATAGACGAGCTCTGACTGGAATCTTTGCCGATGTAATTTCATTGCCCCTGTACTTTTTGCCTAGTAGTTGTACTATCGCTTCAGGTACTTTGTCAGCAACACACCATATCATCGCTGTTTTGCTAACGCCGTTTTTCTTATAGCTGATTCTTAGTCTCATCAGATATCCAGAATCCCAAAGAGATTTAGGCTCAAATGTAGGTTTATTTTCTACATAACCCTCGGTAAATCCGCAAGTAGAGGCAAAATTGCTTCCGTCGTTTGCATAGTGAGCAGGCAAGATTATGTTAACTTCTCCTAATCCTAGGAACTTTGGCCTTGAAGGGCCGGTACTTAACTGCTGTCATGGAGAGCTCCCGTTAATCTGTAATGACGCAGTAACTCCGTAAAGAGAGAGACACCAGCAGGATTTGTCAATAAGTTAGCTGCAGCTCAAGACTAAGGTTCCCACCTCGTCGATGATACCCCTCCAACCCCCTTCTATCACCGCAGTTGCTTCCGGCATCTCGACAATTGCCGGCCCACGCAGTTGGAATCCCACACCCATGCGCTGCCGATCGTAGACCGGCACCAGGCACATCTTGCCCCCAAACCAAGCCTCTCGCCGACCCTTGAAGGGATCCCCGGGCAAGGGGTGGGGTGCAGTCAAAGGCACAGTGGGTAGGGCCTGCACCGCCTGTAGACGCAACTGAATCACCTCCACTGTCTGGGCCGAATCCTGCCATCCGTAGCGTTGCTGGTGGGCCCGGTGAAATTGTTCTTCCAGGTGGGCAATCGGATCCGACAACCGCACTGGGATCCCCAACTCAAAAGACTGGCCGCGATAGCGCAAGTCCAAGCTGAAGTGCAGCGCCGGATCCTGTAGATCGGCTTGGGCCTGGCGGATCAGGGGTTCTGCCCATTGAGGCAGCAGGGATCCCCCTGAATCGGACACAAGCTGCTGCAGAGGTTGGAGGATGGCCCGCCGATAATCTCGCCGCAGATCCGCCAAAGCCATTCCCAGCGCCGAGAGCACCCCACAGGCAGCCGGGATCAAGATCTTGCGGATGCCCAGCTCTTCCGCCAGGGCACAGGCATGCATTGGGCCTGCCCCGCCAAAGGCCAACAGGGCAAAGTCGGCGGGATCCAAACCCCGCTCCACGCTGATCACCCGCAAGGCCCGCGACATAGCGACATTGGCCAAGGTGCGAATGCCAACGGCAGTTTCCTGCAAGCTCAAACCCAAGGAATCCGCCAGCGTGGCCACAGCCTGTTCCGCCAGCTCCCGCCGTAGCCGCACCGAGTCGCCCAGCCGCCCGCCATCCGGCAGGTACCCCAGCCAGAGGTTAGCATCGGTCACCGTTGGAGCCGTTCCCCCCCGACCGTAGCAGGCTGGCCCAGGGTTGGATCCGGCACTCTCTGGCCCCACCTGGAGCCCACCGCCGGGCAGCAAATGGGCCAGGGATCCGCCACCGGCACTGACGGTGTGGATGTCAATTTGGGGCTGTTGCACGGGCAAGCCGCACACCACCGCTGCAGGAGTAACCTGGGGGATCCCATCTTGGACCAAGGCCACATCCGTGCTGGTTCCCCCCATATCGAAGCTGAGCAAGTGGGGGTAGCCACTCAGCCGACCCAGATAGGCCGCCCCGTAAACTCCGCCTGCCGGCCCTGAGAGCAAAGCCACCGAAGCATGGGCCGCCGCCTGAGGGATGGAGGTTACCCCGCCGGAAGATTGCATGATCAAGGGTTCGGGGATCCCTCGCTCCCGACATCCTTGGGCCAAGCGGTGCAGGTAGCCCGCCAGTGCCGGGCTGAGGTAGGCATCGATGGCGGTGGTGCTGAACCGCTCGTATTCCCGGAACTCCGGCGCCACCTCGCAGGACAGGGAAAGGTGCAGATGGGGAAAAGCCTGTCGCAAGGCCGTTCCTAGCCGCTGTTCATGCTCCGGGTAGAGAAAAGAAAACAAAAACCCCACCCCAATAGCGCGGATCCCATCCCGCTGCACCCGTTCCCCCACCTCCTGCACCACCCGCCAGATTTCGGCATCGGTGAGCGGCTCCAACACTCCGCCCGCGCTGCAGCGCTCCTTCACCTCCAGGCAATGGTGGCGGGGCACCACCGGCTCCGGTTTGGGCTGCGTTAGGTCATACAGAGAGGGGCGGTTTTGACGGGCAATGGCCAGCACATCTCGAAAGCCCGCCGTGGTTAGAAACAGGGTGGGGGATCCCTTGCGCTCCAGCAGCGCGTTGGTGGCCACTGTCATGCCATGACAGAACAGGTCAACCCAGAGCTCTCCTTGGAGGGCTCCCAGTTTGTCCAGCGCCGCAAAGACTCCCTCCTCAGGGCTGGGGGTAGACAGCACCTTCGCCGTCTGAATCTGGCCGTCGCGCAGGAGCACCAGATCGGTAAAGGTGCCCCCCACATCGATCCCCAGGCGGGCCAAGCCTCGGCTTGCTTCCGTCTGATCCAGATTGGCCGGATCGATGTTGCTACCCAACGCTGACGCGACCATGGTTTCTCTCGTGCATTTCCTACTGCCTTCTTCTGGGGCCAGCCCTCGGTCGGACTATGGCTGTGACGCCTGGCTTCTGGAGACGGCAGAGACGAGCTGACCGGCACCCTTCAGCCTAGCGAGTGTAGCTCAGCAACTTCCGTCCTTCTGGAGTTTGGAATAGCCATCCCCTCTAGATCGGACGTCCATCGCTGTTCTTCACTAGCCCTGCCCGAACGGCATCCAAGAACTGACGGGCGGTGCGACCGGAAAAGCCGTTTTGCTGTTGCGCCCAGATCAAAGCATGGCGGTGCAGGACATCCCAAGATTGGGTGAAACCCAGCCGCTGCGCCAGGTGTTCTACGGTTGCCAGGTAATCGCCTTGGGTGAAGGGAGTGAAGGTGAGGGTGAGGCCGAAGCGATCCCGCAGCGACAGCTTTTCCTGTACGGTATCCCAGGCGTGAACTTCTTGATCTTGGGGATTGGGTCGGTCGCCGAAAAACTCGCGGATGAGATGGCGGCGGTTGCTGGTGGCATAAAGACGCACGTTGAGGGGCGGCGCGACGAGATCTCCCTCCAGGAGCACCTTGAGCTGCTTAAACTCGGTTTCCTCTGCCTCAAAGGAGAGATCGTCCACAAACAAGATAAAAGGCAACACCTGCGCCCGCAGCTCTGCCAAAATCTCCGGCAACTGAATCAAGTCTGTTCGTCGCAGCTCCAATAGGCGCAACCCCTGCGGGCCATAGCGGCGCAACAACGCCTTCACCAGAGAAGACTTGCCGGTGCCCCGCGCCCCGTAGAGCAACACATGCAAGGCCGGATCTCCCCGCAGCAGCGCTTCGGTGTTGGCCGCCAACTGCCGTTTCTGCCGTTCGTAGCCGTAAATCTCCTCCCAGTCAGGCAGATCGAGAGCGGGGATCCCCTGCAGCCCTGATGCCCCCCAGCGAAAGGCCCAGTAGCGAGCACAGATTCCCACCCCTTCTCGGCGATAGTGGGCGATCAAGTCCTCTAGGCTCAGGCCCCAATCGGCAAAAGGGCGGGGATCCCAGCCGGAGCTGCTCTTGTTTTCATCCGGCCAGGGGATCCCTAGGCCCAGCGCCTGCATTTGCTCCGCAATGGTCTCCTGACTATCCGCCAAGGTTTGCAGACAGCGGAGATCGTGGCGGGCCGCCTGTATCAGAGGTTCTGGGATCCCTTGGGGTCGCAGCGCCGCGCGGGAAAAGGGGTTATCTGCCCAGCCAATCTCCCGGATCAGCCACTCCCGCCAGCTCAAGCCCTGCCAGGCCAACTGCTCAAACCAGCGCCCGTAGGCTGCCCAGCAAGGCAAGGGATCCCCTGTCATCAACTGCTGGATCAGCTCCTGCCAGGCCAGGGTTAGCGGGTGGGTGCAGAGTTCCCGAAACACCAGCAGCTTGGCTGCCGCTTCCGTCGCTTCTTCCAAAGGGGTCATGCTTTGAGTTTTGCTCCTTGTGCTGCTCAGACTCCCATACTCCCTTCTCCGCCTGGGAAAGAGGTTGGCGGTGAGGGTCACACTGGGTAAAGCTGGAAGCTCCGTACTTTAGTACGGGGAGGAAAGCTCCTTTGGCAACTTCAGTTGCCTTGGGTTATTGTAATGATGCGGACACCAGAAACGGTTGTTCAAGGCACTGGTAACGGTCGTTCGCGCCAGCGGCGCGGAGCGCGCTTGGGGGTGTCGTAAACCACCCCAGAGGTTAAGCCTACGGCTCGCTTCGCGAACGCGGTTGGCTTGCCAACTGCAGGGCTACTGAAAGCTCCCTGCTTTAGCTGGGAGTAGTTTACCTGGCATTGTCCCGACGGCCCAACTCGTAGAGGCCACCGCCGACGCAAGCGATTAGGCCACAGGAGACAGCCCAGCTTTTGCCCAAGGAGATCTCCGTCAAAGCCACCACCAAGCCTGCCGCCAGCAGAAAAGGAAGGGCGCTCAGCAAAGAGGCCAAAGCTCCACTGGGATCCCACGGCAATTCCTTTTCCCAGCCTTCCTGCAGCTTATGATGCAGCGGCGAAAATCCCCACATTAGTCCCAAGCCCCACAGAGCTGTGGCCGCCCACAGAGAGGGGCGAATCATCTCCCAGCTCCCCAGTTCAACCCCAACGGGATGCACCGGTCAACTCCTAACCCTGCCTTTCTAGGCTAGCGGGATTGGGCCCAATCGGTGGCAGTGATGGTGGTGCCGGGGAATTGAATGGGGTTGCCCAAACTTTGAATTTGGGCCTGGAGAGCCGGCAACAGCCGCAAATCCAACAGCGGTTCCTCCACGATCTCTGCCGGGATCAGATCCTGCTCCAGGGCAAAGTGGGCCGTGTGACCGGCGGCGGTGCCAATGGCCCATTCCACGGGGTGCACCCGGTAGGAAGCGCTGGCGATGCGACTGGTGGCGATGTTTTTGTTGCCGGCCAAGAGGTTGTCGATGCGCTGGGGGATCAGAGCCCGCAGGGGAATCTGGTAGGGGTAGCTGGGCGCTTGCGAGTCTTTGTTGTTGCTGGGGGGAAGCGAAAAATCCGGCAGCAGGCAGTCGTGAAAGTCGATGGGGTACTGGCCCACCCCCACCGAGTCGTAGAAGATGAAGGGGCGACCCCGATTCAACTCCGATTCCCGTGTGGTGATATCCGACTCGTAGATGGTAAACCCCTGTGGGTAGGCCCCACTGGGGCGACCAATGATGCGCCGTGACTCACGGATATAGGGATATCTGGAAAGACCGCTGGCGGTTCCCATTGGGCTATTGGCCCCTTGCAAATAGCCATAGCGCAGGTAATAGTCTCTTTGGAAATGGGGATCCTCCTGCTGCAGCAGAAAATCCGTCCTTCCCGCCACCAACCAGTAGAAAAAGCCCTTGGCATGTTGCTCGCCCCGCCGCAGGGCTTCCACCCGCAAGCCCCCCATCCAGCCGCCGGGATCCAACTGGCCTGAAGCCTGCAACTGCTCGTGGGTGAGGATGAGATTCTTATCCGGCCCTGTGATGCGCCAGTCGTTGCCCCAAGTCCAGTTTTGCATCGACTGATCCCCCACCCGAATGGCCTCTTCCCCAAAGCCAAACACCTGCCCCCGGATGCGGCGGTAGGTGAAGATCAGCGCAAAGTTGAAGCGGGGGTGTTCGTAGCTGTAGTAAGGGCCGTGCAGGGGATCGTTGTAAAACTCCGGCTTGACCGGCACCTGCGGCACGGGGAAGCGCTCCATGACAAAGGTGTAGGTGAAGCCCTGGGTACAGTAGGGATCCACGTAGGGCTTGGAGCTGGGTTCCCAGCGGCTTTGGCCATCGGTTCCCAGGCGGTAGGGCACCCGCGCCAGGGGCAGCAGCTCGCCGGTTTCGGTGGCATCGATCACCACCCAGGGCAGGGTTTTCCCTCGGCGCTCTGGCGGCGGCTCAAAGCGCAGGATCTCCTTGTCCCAGTTGTCGGTGGGTTCTAGGCGGTAAAAGTCCAGAAAGTAGGTGGAGAGATCCCCCCGCTGCTCCGGCTCCACGCTGGCGTGTTTGGGGATATTGCGAATGGCCTGCACACTGCGGATCTGATAGCCTTCGATCTCCAAATCCTTCACCACCGTCTCCGTGAACAGCCGCAACTGCCCCGACTGCAGATAGGGATCCAACATCTCCCGAATCACCTGGTGGCCCACCTGGGGGGAAAAGCAGAGCACGCTCACCCAGCATTTGCCTGGATTGGGATCCCCGCCGTATTTTTCCCGTACCCGCCGACGAAACTCGCTGTAGCCTCTGGGGAAGATGTCGTTTTCTCGCTGCAGGGGTCGCTCGTCCAAAGCGGAGACTCCCTGGGCGCTCACCTGCCCCCCGATCCAATCGGTGATCTCCGTCATGCACACCTGCCGACCCAGTTGCAGCGCGTCATAGGCTGCCGCCACCCCCCCCAGCCCACCCCCCGCGATGAAAATCTCACAGGGGATCCGGGTTTCCGGCACGGGCGCCGTCGAAGGTTGGGCCAGGCCCGCTCCCGCTCCGAGGATCCCTGCTCCCAACAGCACACCGCTCCACCCCCGAAGATTGACCTGAAGTTTCATCAAATGAACCTCTCCACACCCACGCTACAGCTTGGCCTTCTGGATTTTCCGGCAACCTCTATCATGGGAGAAAGCCTTGCAGATGCTCATGCCGGATTCCACCTTTGTCATCACCACCCCCATCTACTACGTCAACGCTGCTCCCCACATCGGCAGTGCCTACACCACCTTAGCGGCGGATGCCATTGCCCGTTACCATCGCCTGCAGGGCAAGGATGTGCTGATGGTGACGGGAACCGACGAGCACGGCCAGAAGATCCAGCGCACCGCCGAAGAACGGGGCGTTCCGCCGCAGCAGCACTGTGATGAGTTTTCTGCCGAGTTTGCCAAACTGTGGCACCTGCTCCACATCCGCCACGACCGCTTCATCCGCACCACGGATCCCCGCCACAAGGCTATTGTGCGGGAGTTTTTTCAGCGGGTCTGGGATCAGGGAGATATTTTCATTGGCCGGCAGCAGGGTTGGTACTGTGTGGCCTGCGAAGAGTTCAAAGACGAGGCCGAGCTGCTGGAAGGGGGATTTTGTCCCCTGCACCCCACCAAGAAGGTGGAATGGAAAGACGAAGAAAACTACTTCTTCCGCCTCTCCCGCTACCAAGAAAAGCTGGAGGCCCTGTATGCGGAGCACCCGGAGTTTATCCAGCCAGAAAGCCGCCGCAATGAGGTGATCAACTTTGTCAAGCAGGGCCTGCGGGATTTTTCCATTTCTCGCCCCAGCGTCTCCTGGGGGATCCCCTTCCCGGCGGATCCCGGCCAAACCCTCTATGTTTGGTTTGATGCCCTCATCAACTACATCAGCGCTGCTTTGGCTCCTGACGACGAGCCCACCTTGGCCAATGCCCTGCGCCGCTACTGGCCTGCGGATGTCCACCTGGTGGGTAAGGACATTGTCCGCTTCCACGCGATTTACTGGCCGGCCATGCTCATGTCGGCAGGTCTGCCCCTGCCCAAGCAGGTGTTTGGCCACGGCTTTCTCACCAAAGATGGCCTCAAGATGAGCAAAAGTCTGGGGAACACGGTGGATCCCTTTGAGCTGGTGCGTCAGTACGGCGCCGATGCCGTGCGCTACTACTTTCTGACGGAAATCGAGCTGGGCAAGGATGGCGATTTCAGCGAGGGCCGCTTCATTGACGTGCTCAACGCCGATCTGGCCAACGATCTGGGCAATTTGCTCAACCGCACCCTCACCATGCTGAAGAAATATCAACCAGACTACCGCATTCCCGCAGTCGAGATCCCGGCTGACCACCCTCTCAAAACCTTGGCGGAAACCCTTGCCCCCCTGGTGGCCGCAGCCTACGAAGGGATGGATCCCGGCTCTGCCGCCCGCAAGGCCCTCAGCTTGGCCCAGGCCAGCAACAAGTATCTGGATGAGCAGGCCCCTTGGACGCTGCACAAACAAGGGCAAAGGGAACGGGTGGCCCAGATCCTCTATGCCGTTCTGGAAAGCGTGCGCTGGGTAGCAGTGCTGCTCTCCCCCCTCATTCCCGCTCTCAGCCTCAAGATCCTACAGCAACTGGGGTTCTCCCTCACCGACATCACGCAACTGCGCTGGGATCCCGATGCCACCTGGGGTCAGCTTCCCCCTGGGCAAGAGCCCCAGCCCCCCACGCCCGTCTTTCAGAGAATCCTGAGGAGCACCTAAGAATTAGCAGGATCCGGTCGGGAAGATTGGGCATTGGGTTGGGATCCCTCTGGTGTGGATCTGTCGGCAAAAGGGCGAACATCTCCCAGGGGAATGGTTGAGGAAGCAACGGGGAAAGCACGGTTGGACGAGTCGGATGGGCGCAGCCGTGGGTTGTGAATCCCGCCAGCACTGGGGGGCCCTTCGCCGGACAGCGTCTGCCAGGCCGCCCGTACCCCTGCCCAAAGGCTGCGGATATTGACTTGGGCGCCCTGGGCTTGGGCGCGTGCCCCTTCGATGGAGCGGTTGACCTGCTTCACCACCTGCCCGGCCCCTTTCACCCCTTCGTCGAGGCTGTCAGCAACCTCGCTCACTTCCAGGCTGGTCAGGCGCAGGGCTTCCAGCGTGGGGGGCAATTCCCGCAGCAGGGTATCGAAAAAGCGTTCCACACTTTGGGCAGCTCGACCCAGTTGGATGACGGCGGGCAGCAGGGTCAGGATCACCGCCAAAATGCCCACGGCCACCAGACCTACGGAGAGGCCCAGCCAAAATACCGGATCGGTCATCGCGCTTCTTCCTGTCGATCTTGGGCTTCTAGGTTCACTTCTTCCCTAGCCAAGGCGCTGCGGTTTTGGGCTTGGCTCAGTTCTTGTCGCTTTTGCAGCATCGCCTCTTTGCCCACCGCCACCGCCTGTTGCAGTCTCAGCAGGGCCTCGTCCAGACTTTTTTGGGCAGAGTCAAGCAGCTTTTCCGATTGGTACTGCAGGCTGCTGGTTACATCTTCTGCCACCTCTGGCAGGGCCTCTGCCGATTTCTTCAGCAGTCGCCGCGTTTCCCGTCCGCTGCGGGGAGCCAAGAGCAGGCCAATGGCGGTGCCCACAGCCGTTCCCAGCAACAGCCCACCGATAAACGCGCCAGTCCGGTTTTCAGCCATGCTTTGCCAGAGTTGAGTTGGATGCGGGTGGCCCCGAAACCAGACTACCTTAAGATCTCCCGGGATCGGTGGGCTTTCTGTATTCTGTCACCTGCCTCTAGAGAATCCGCAGGGGATCCACATCCAGGCTGACGCGGATCCCTTGGGGGGGATGGCCAATGGCGGTGTGGATCTGGGCAGCCAGCTGCGGGCGATCCCAGCCTTGGTCGGGCAGTTGCTTCAGCAGGATCTGCCAGCGGTAGCGTCCAGCAACCCGCTCCACCTGAGCTGGCCCCGGCCCCAACACCTCTGCTGGGATCCCCTGTAGGCGTTCGGCCACCCGATGGCAGTAGCGCTCCAGGGCTTCCCAGCGGGTGCTGCTCAAGCGGATCAAAATCAAAGCTCGGTGGGGAGGATAGCCCCCCTCTTGCCGTTGTTGCAGTTCTGCCCGCAAGAAGCCCTCGTAATCTTGGGCCAGTACCGCCCTCAAAATTGGGTGCTCCGGCAGATAGGTCTGGATAATGGCCTGTCCCGGCAGGGATCCCCGGCCTGAGCGCCCCGCCACTTGGGTGAGCAGTTGAAAGCTGCGCTCGCCGGCGCGATAGTCGGCTTGGTGCAACAGCCCATCGGCGGCCATCACGCCCACCAAGGTCACCTGGGGAATGTCCAGCCCTTTGGTGAGCATTTGCGTGCCCACCAACACCTGGGCCTTGCCGCTGCGAAACTGCTCCAACAACTCTCGATGGGATCCCTTGCGGCGGGTGGCGTCGCTGTCGTAGCGCAAAATCGAGAGCTGGGGCCAATGCTGGTGCAGCACTTCCACCACTTTTTGGGTGCCGGTGCCGAAGTGCTTGAGGTAGGGGGATCCACAGGCGGGGCAGCGCTGCGGATGGGGTTGGCGGGCGCCGCAGTAGTGGCAGCGCAGTTCTTGCCCGCCGAGATGGGCCAGGTGAAGGGTAAGAGAAACATCACAGTGCTTGCAGGTGAGGACAAACCCACAGCTACGGCACAAGACAAAGGTGCTGTGGCCGCGGCGGGGGACGAAGAGAATGGCCTGTTCCCCTCTGTCCAGCGTCTGCTGCAGGGCCTGGTGTAAACGGCGGCTGAGGATGCTGCGGTTGCCGGCTTGTAGCTCCTGGCGCATGTCCACCAGCTCCAGTTGGGGCAGGGTGGCTGGGATCCCAACTTGGGGAATGCGCTGCGGCAGGGCCAGCCGGATCCACCGCTGCGGATCTTGCAGATGGGCGGCATAGGTCTCCACTGCCGGGGTCGCACTGCCCAAGACCAGTGGACAACCGGCCAGCTCGGCCCGCCACTCGGCCACCTGACGGGCGTGGTAGCAGGGCTGGGGCTGATCCTGCTTGAAGCTGTCGTCGTGCTCTTCGTCCAAAACGATCAGGCCCAGCTTGGACAAGGGGGCAAACACCGCCGAGCGGGTGCCGATCACCACTTGGGGGGTGGAGGATAGCATCTGCCGCCAGGTGTCGTAGCGCTCACCCTCGGAGAGGCCGCTGTGGTAGGCCCACACCTGGGATCCCAGCCGCGCCCGAAACCGATCCATCAGTTGCGGGGTAAGGCCGATCTCAGGCACCAGCACCAGCGCCGACTGCCCTTGCTGCAGCACCTGGGCGATCACCTGCAGGTACACCTCTGTTTTCCCAGAACCGGTGACCCCGTGCAGCAAAAACCGCTGGAACCGGCCCAAAGCTTGCCGGATTGCCTCTACCGCCTGGGCCTGGGCTGCCGTCAAGGGCTTGGGCGGATCCCGCCATCCCGGCAGGCTGGCATCTCCCAGCCGCAACAGCGGTCGCTCATAGAGGTGGACACGGCCTTTGCGGGCCAACCCCTGCAAAACGGCTCGGCTCACTCCGGCCAGGCGCTCCCACTCGACAAGCAGCAGCTCTCCCCCCTTCTGCTTGAGGATCTGCAGCGCCTTCTGCTGAGGGAGGCTCAGCCCCTCTGGGGAGTCGTCGGCCAAACTGGCGGCCAGTTGGGTCTTCACCCTACCCCCCTGCTGCTCCTGCCAAAAGCTCTCCACCCAACCCTGTCGTTGCAGCTCCCGCAGGGCGACGGCAGCAGTGGGCACCTGCTGGTGCAGATAGCGCCAAGACAGCTCTCCCCCTTTGGCCTGCAGCATCTGCAGCAGGGTTCGGGCAGCCGGCGAACATTCCTCTGCTTCAGCAGGGAGCCGGAGCAAGCGGATACGCCGCTGAGAACGGCTGAGCAAGCCAGGAGGCAAAACCGTGCGCACCACCTGGGCCAGAGGGGTGAGATAGTAGTCGGCCACCCGCTGCAACAGGGGCCAGAATTCTTTGGGCAGGATCCCTTTGGCCACCACCGCCTCAATCTCCCGCACCGACTGCGGATCTACCCCTGCCGGCAGCTCGGAGCGCCAACCCAAGGCCACTGCCCCCGCCATTTGCCGACCAAAGGGTACGCTGAGCAGGTCGCCCGCTTCTGGCGCGGATCCCTCTGGCACCCGATAGGTAAAGCAACCGCCCAAGTGGGGATGATCCACCCACACTTCCAGCCAGAGGGGAGGAGCAGGTTGCAACACGGGATCCCTCACGGACGGGGCAGAAACCTCGGCAGATCAACCGCCCGCTTGTTGACTCGAGCCGGTAGAGGTCGGGGCAGGGACTGGACGGTAGGCTTGGGGGCAGGGGCTGGAGACAGAGCCTGGCCCAGGGACTCTGTTCGCGTGAGTGCGCTGGAAGCGTTGGACTCCACCCCGCCAGCCCGAGGCGGAACCTCCAAGCCTTTGCGTTCCAAAGCCGCCTTCAAGCTCAGTACATGCATCTGCTGCTGCTCGTATTTTTCCCGGAGAGAGCGGTTTTCTTCGCAGAGGGCGGCACGCTCCGCCTGCAGAGCTTTGATCTGCTCTGCTTGCTTCTCCAGTTGTGTGGACAAGACTGCAACTTCTTCTTGCAGATGGAGAAGGGTTGCTTGTGCAGAGCTTAACTGCGACTGCCAGTCAGGTTGGGCGGCCAACTGCTCCAAGGCAGCTTGCAACTGCTGCTCCAAGGCAGAGAGATGCTGCTGGGCTTGGGCGTACTGTTCCTGTAGATGGCGGTGCTCTTGCTGCCAACGGGTAACTTCTGCCTGGGCTTGGGAGAGGGCCACTTGCAGCGCTTCGGCCTGAGCTTGCCATTGCTGTTGAAGCTGCTGTTGCTCTAGGGATCCCTGCTGCAGATGCTCCTGTTGAGCTTGCAAAGCTGCCAGTTGAGCCTGGGCTTCAGCTAGGGCTGCTTCCAGCTCTTGCCGTTGTTCTCGCCAACGCTGCTCGGCCTCGGCTTCCGTCTCGGCATAGCCCGCCAAGCGGGCCTCGAGGTGTTCCCGTTGCTCCTGCCAGGCTGCCCGTTGGTCGCTGTACAAAGCCCGCAGACTGCTCAGCTCCGCCTGAGTTTCGGCAATTTGGGTGCGGGCCAGAGAAAGCTCTGCCTTAAAACGCTGCAACATCTCCACCCGTTTTTCTGCCACATCCTGGGCTTCCAGCAGAGAAGCTTGCAGCTCCTGCTGGCGCTGTTCCCATTGACGGCGCTCCTGAGCGTGGGCCAGGCGTAGCTGCTCAATTTGCTCCTGCAGGGCCTCGATATCCTGCCGCTGCCGTTCATTTAAGCGTTGCCGAGCGGCAAGCTGAGCTTCCTGCTCCGAGATCTGGAGTTTCTGATCCGCCAGAGTCTGCTGCAACTGCTGCAAGAGGTGCTCCCGCTCCTGCAGCGCCTTTTCTTGTTCGGCCACCTTCTGGCGCAGAGCGCAACATTCCGCTTCTAGGCCAGCCTCTGCAGAGGGTTGGGCCTTCCGTTGCAAAAGCTCTATCTGCTGTTGTTGCTGGCAGGACTGCAATTCCGCCTGGGCCAGTTGACTGCGCAGAGCCTGAACCTCGGCCTGCAGCTTTTCCTGAAGGGCTCGCCGCTCTTGCAGCTCGGCTTCGGCTTTGAGGAGACGGTGCTCCAATTGCTGTTGCTGCCTCAGGGCCAAGTGCCACTCTGTGTTGGGATCCAGCTCCGTTCGCGCCAGCGGGACGGAGTCCTTGGCTGACCAGCTTGCTTGAGCTTCTGGAGGGATGGGATCCGAGTCACCTGAGGAGGGAGCACGCATAGATTGAAGGGGAGATGAAGAAGCTGGAGCGAATGATAAAGTTCCTTGCAGTATAGAGAGATTTTTGGGCAGGTTCAAGCCAGAAGGCTGATCTTGTAAGCTCTCTTGCTGCTGCGCACGGCACGGAGTGCTGTCAGGCTGTTTTGGCTGCGCTCTTGCTTCTGAGGTTCCCCAATCCCGGGACTGGGCAGAAGGGTTCGGCTTACTTTTTTGGGGTCGCGGGGCACCAGCCCGCCGGGAAGAGGCTCCCCCTTGCTTAGGTGTGAACTCCGGCCTACTGCTGCTTTGAGAATTTGCCACAATTGCCCCCTTCTATCACCCACAACACCCAGCATCGCCATCACGTCCAGATGGCTGCACCATTCTAAGTCTAGTTAACTCTAATTAACTCATTCCCCAAAATTGGGTCTAAAGCTCCGCAGTTTGCCTTGGCAGGCTGGCAGGGCAGGGAGTCTATCAAACTTCTGGGAACTGGGAGAATGGGGCTTGGGCTACTGCCCTCTGCTGGGCAACTCCTGGGGGCGGTGCGAGTATTCTGAGTATTCTAGGAGCAGTTGAACGTATTGCCCTCTCGCCAGCTCTTCCCCTTCGCGACAGCGGTGCGGAGCACTTTGTCTGGGATCCCTGCTGCCCTTTCTCCGGAGAAGTTGAGTCTTGAGCAGGTCAACCTCTCCGCTTCTTCGCTGGCTCTGCTGGAACATTGCCCCCGCCTGTTTCGCTATGTGTATCTGGAGCGGTTGATCTGGCCTGCTGCCAATCTTTTTGAGCACGAACTGGAGCAGAGGCGCGGACGGCAGTTTCACCGTTTGGTGGAATGGTACAGCCGCGGGCGGCAGGTGGAGCCGCGTTTATCTGCCCTGGATGAAGTGGTGCAGCAGTGGTGGCAGGTGTTTTTGGCCAGTCCCTACGCCCATCCCCGAGGACGGGTGTTGGCAGAATTGCCCCTGTGGCAACGGATGGAGGGCTTTAAGCTGATAGCCCGTTTGGATCGGCTGGTGATTACCCCCGGATCCCTGCACATCCTAGACTGGAAAACCGAGCGGCAGCGCCCTGGCGACGAACAGTTGGCCCAAGACTGGCAGGTGCGCCTTTACCCCTTGCTGCTGTGTGGGTTGGCCATTCGCGCCAGCGGTACGGAGCACTTTCAACTGCCTCTGGAAGCTCCCTTTTGCCCAGAGCAGATACAGCTCACCCTCTGGTATGTGCAGCATCCGCAGCAGCCCTTCCACTTGCACTACAGCGCTGCCGCCTATGAGCAAGACCTGGCCCACCTAAAAGCCACCCTGAGCCACCTGCGGCAACTGGAGACGCAAGACTTTCCCATGACTCCCCACACCGAACGCTGCGACAGTTGTCTGTTTCGCTCCCGCTGCCATGGGCTGTTGCCGGAAGGGATCCCTTCTCAAGACCTCACGGATTGGGTCTGGCCAATGCAGGAGCCCGCAACACCTGAGGATCCCATCCCCGATACCTATTGAGGGCAGTGACCTAAGAATTGGGTTTCAAGCTCCGCCGTTTACGGCGGCTTTCTGTTATGACTTATTTCGAGTTCCGCCAGCTAGGGTATGGCGTAACGTTAGCTCAAGCAAGTATCTGGGAGTTTATCCCAGTAGTTGGGGTTATGGCATCCCCCACCACTGTTACGCAAGGGTGGTGTAGCGGGTGCTAAGCACCGCTAACGCGAACAGGAAGTGGGA